>Ga0247837_1000037_pt1 | contig 202842 bp, 175 predicted proteins | sample LaCtaG_2_FD_187115 | JGI IMG/M metagenome (GOLD analysis project Ga0247837, IMG submission 187115) | Freshwater microbial communities from meromictic Lake La Cruz, Castile-La Mancha, Spain - LaCruzMarch2015_14.5m | ecosystem: Environmental > Aquatic > Freshwater > Lake | place: Spain...
AAAGACACCTTGGAAAAACTACCCACTTGGCCCAACAGCCGCATCGACGAATTACTGCCTTTCGGCAAATCAGATTAAATTGATTTTGGCAATTTCTAAGTTAGTGGTCGGGCTGCTCGCATACCTTATTGTCCACGAAAAACACGAAAGGCACGAAAAATTGGTTAAGTAGATAACCCTGAAAGAGCTTTCTGGTTTCAAAATACTGAAAGGCCTTTAGTTGTGGAGCTTATTTCCTGCATATTCCTCGAAAATCGTGGCGTTAAAATATAATGGTATTTTGTTATAGGTATTTAAATTTTCATGTCTTTCACTTCGTGCTCTACGGGTCGTGGATTAATTAAATAGTAGATAAAGAGCCTATGCCGGTTTCATTTTCGCCAACGCCGCTTTTTTTAGCTGGGTACGTTCAGCTTTTTCTGCCGCTTCCCGTTCTTTACGTAAATTTCTAGCTTCATAACGCCGTTTTGCCAACGCCGCGTTTTCAGGTTTGCCTAAACAGCCAATATCAACTGCCACAGGCTGCATGACGATGCAATCTACAGGACACGGTGCGATGCACAATTCACAACCTGTACATTCAGCCGCTATTACTGTGTGCAGGAACTTGGCAGCCCCTGAAATCGCATCAACTGGACAAGCGGCGATGCATTTCACGCAGCCTATGCAATCTTGCTCGATAATAAACGCCACATGTTTTGACTTATGCACACCAAATTTAGAGTTAAGCGGTTTAGGTGGCACGCCTAAAAATTCAGCTAAAGCCGCTACGCCTTCATCACCACCTGGCGGGCATTGGTTTATATCGGCCAGATTTTTGGCAATGGCTTCGGCGTAAGGAAGGCAGCCTTTATAGCCGCATTGGCCGCATTGGGTTTGTGGGAGTAGGGAATTGAGTTGGTCGATTAAGTGTTTCATTCAAGCAAATCACTGGGGGGTAGTGTTACAGGCTTATAACACTCGCTGTCGTGCTTATTTATTGACGAAATATTGTGGAGTTTGGATGCTACTTGATTTGTAAGTTTGCAATAAATTGGGTTATTGTTTAAGTTATCAAAGTGGCAGAAGAAATTTTTATCTTTGTTAAAATGAAAAAACCTTGACGCGATAAAGTTTTGCTATTTCAATCTTGCAACGGCCACTTTTGCCAATTCACACAAACCTTCCCCGCCTTCCTGGCAATAACTAATAATGGCTTGGCGCATTCTCGGTTCCCACACCCGCATGATATGGCTTTTGACGCCTTCTGCGGCGACTTCTTTATCAGGTTCGGCATTAAAAAAATCACTAATGTCATTGGCCATTTTAATGAGTCTGTCTGTTTTCATGGTCTTTTTAATTAATTGTTATGAAGTAAACGTTGTGGATGAGTGTAGACGACGTGTTGGGTGTCGCGGGCAAAACCTATCAGTGTTAATCCGGACTCATTGGCTAAACGGATGGCTAAACCAGTGGGGGCCGAAATGGCGGCAAGCAAACTGATGCCGACAAAGGCTGCTTTTTGCACCATTTCGTAACTGGCCCGGCTGGTGACAATTACAAATCCGGTTCGTAAATTTTTGTTGGTTTTTAATAGCAAGCCGATGAGTTTGTCTAGAGCATTATGCCGTCCGACATCTTCACGCAAATCAATAATGCCTTGCCCTGGCACTGCCCAAGCGGCGGCATGGACAGAGCCAGTCAGTTTATTCAATTTTTGCCGCTGTTTGACTTCGGCTAACGCGGCGATTAAATCTTCGGATTTGACGGATAAATCGCTGTGTACAGGGGCAGGTTGGCGGATCGCTTGTTTTAATGTGCTTGCGCCACATAAACCACAACCCGTGCGTCCGGTCAGGTTACGGCCTTTATCGGCTAGGCATTGAAATTGTTGTTCAGGAATTTTTAATTGGACTTCAATGCCGTTGGAGCGGTTGAAAACCCGTGTTGACAACAATTCTCCCGGACTAGAAATAATGCCTTCGGTGATGCTAAAACCTAAGGCAAATTCTTCCAGATTAGTGGGTGTTGCCAGCATTACCACATGTGGCACCCCGTTATAAATCAAGGATATCGGAACTTCTTCAGCGATATAATCTAGGTCCTGTGAACGCTGGTTATTATGCCAGCGCTCGACGGTGCTTTGTTGGTAACTTGGCCATCCTAAATCTAAGGACAGGCCGTTAGCCATGGCTCATGCCTTGTGCCAGCAAGTCCAATTGCGTTTCTGAAAAATCATGGTAATTTTCTTGCCATTTTGAAGGATGATTGACTTTGCTGACTTGCACGGCAGTGACTTTATATTCAGGGCAATTGGTTGCCCAATCTGAGTTATCCGTTGTGATCACGTTCGCACCAGATTCAGGGAAATGGAAAGTCGTATAAACCACACCGGGTTGGACGCGTTCGCTAACTAAAGCGCGTAACACGGTTTCACCGGCACGGCTTTTAATACCGACCCAATCATCATTGTTGATGCCACGGTCTTCTGCATCATGTGGATGGATTTCCAAACGGTCTTCGGCGTGCCACTGGTTGTTCTCGGTGCGGCGGGTCTGTGCCCCTACATTGTATTGCGACAGGATACGTCCGGTAGTCAGGATTAACGGGAACAGTTGTGTGATCCGTTCATGGGTGGCAACGTAGTCGGTGAGCATAAACAGGCCTTTGCCATTATCACGCATGAATTCATGTTCGTGCATGATGGGCGTACCTGCCGGTGCTTTTTCGTTGCATGGCCATTGGATACTGCCGAGCTCGTCAATCTTTTCATAGCTTACGCCCGCAAAAGTGGGAGTCAAACTGGCAATTTCAGCCATAATTTCCGATGGGTGTTGGTAATTCATCGGATAACCGATGGCGTTTGACAGCATTTGGGTAATTTCCCAGTCTTGGTATCCTGCCAATGGCCTCATAACCTTGCGAACAGGTGAAATACGGCGTTCGGCGTTCGTGAAAGTGCCGTCTTTTTCGAGGAATGACGAACCAGGAAAGAACACATGAGCAAATTTCGCCGTTTCGTTCAAAAATAAATCTTGGACGATGACACATTCCATCGCGCGAAGGGCTGCGTGCACATGTTGGATATCAGGGTCAGATTGGGCGATATCTTCACCTTCGACGTACAAACCCAAAAAAGTTTTATCCATAGCAGAGTCAAACATATTTGGGATACGCAGACCAGGTTCCAAACTCAATTTTGCATTCCAGGCACTGGTAAAGAGTTCGTTGGTTTCAACATCGGATACGTGGCGGTAACCAGGAAACTCATGTGGGAATGAACCCATATCACAAGAACCTTGTACATTGTTTTGTCCACGTAATGGATTGACACCCACGCCATCACGACCCAGATTACCAGTTGCCATCGCCAGATTGGCAATGCCGATGACTGTTGTCGAACCTTGGCTGTGTTCGGTCACGCCCAAGCCATAATAAATCGCGCCATTATTGGCGGTTGCGTAAAGCCTTGCAGCGGCCCTGACTTCGGCAGCAGGGACTCCTGTGATAGATTCTGTCGCTTCCGGAGCGTGCCTAGAGTCGGCAATAAAAACTTTCCATTTAGCGTATGAAACCACGTCGCAACGTTCTTTCGTAAAGGCGTCGTCAGTCAAATTTTCGGTAACGACAACATGTGCCAAGGCATTGATTAAGGCAACATTAGTGCCGGGGCGCAATTTAAGGTGATGCTGCGCTTGTACATGCGGGGTTTTGACCAAATCAATTTCACGTGGGTCAACAACAATCAGCTTCGCACCTTGACGCAAGCGTTTTTTCATTTGCGAACCGAATACCGGGTGACCATCAGTTGGATTGGCACCAATAACCATAATGACGTCGGATTGCATGACGGAATCGAAATTCTGGGTTCCGGATGACTCGCCAAACGTTTGCTTTAAGCCATAACCAGTAGGGGAGTGGCAAACCCGCGCGCAAGTGTCGACGTTGTTGTTGCCAAAGCCAGCACGGATGAGTTTTTGTACCAGGTAAGTCTCTTCATTGGTGCAACGGGATGAGGTGATGCCGCCGATCGAATCTTTGCCGTATTTGGCTTGGATGCGTTTGAGTTCGGATGCGGCATGGTTAATTGCTTCTTCCCAACTGACTTCTTGCCAAGCATCTTTGATACTGGCGCGGATCATCGGTTTGGTAATGCGGTCTTTGTGGGTTGCATAACCAAAAGCAAAGCGGCCTTTGACGCAAGAATGGCCGTGGTTGGCTTTGCCGTCTTTATGCGGAACCATACGGATGACTTGCTCACCTTTCATTTCGGCACGGAAAGAACAGCCGACACCACAATAGGCGCAAGTGGTGATAATAGCGTGTTCAGGTTGGCCGTGGTCGATGACTGTTTTTTCCATCAAGGTCGCAGTTGGGCAGGCTTGGACACAAGCACCACAAGATACACACTCGGACTCCATGAACGGCTGGTTTTGGCTAGGTGAGACTTTAGAATCAAAACCGCGTCCGTCAATCGTTAAAGCAAATGTCCCTTGGGTTTCTTCACAAGCCCTCACGCAACGCGAGCAAACAATACATTTGCTAGGGTCGAAAGTGAAGTATGGGTTACTTTCGTCTTTAACTGCATTAAGGTGGGTTTCGACCGGATTGTAACGAACTTCGCGCAAACCGACCGCACCAGCCATATCTTGCAATTCACAGTCACCATTGGCCGAACAGGTTAGGCAATCTAGTGGATGGTCGGAAATGTACAGTTCCATAACGCCACGGCGGACTTCCGCCAAACGTGGGTTTTGGGTGATTACTTTTTGTCCTTCGGCAACGGGAGTGGTGCATGAAGCTGGCATTCCCCGCCCGCCTTCGATTTGCACCAGGCACAAACGGCATGAGCCAAATGGCTCGATGCTATCGGTTGCACATAATTTTGGGATGTCTATACCGATGCTAGACGCAGCCCGCATGATGGACGTACCGGCAGGGACAGTGACCTTAAAACCGTCAATTTCCAAATTTACCAGTATGGCGGCTGAACTGGGGGGAGTGCCGAAATCTTTGTCTTTGTTGATGCTCATAAATATTACCTCTAAAGTCGTTTATGCTATGTCAGTTTGCCCATTAATCCCAAAATCTTCGGGAAAGTGGTTTAAGGCACTTAATACCGGATAAGGAGTCATGCCGCCTAGTGCACACAATGAGCCGTTCAACAAGGTGTCACATAGCGAGCGTAATAATGGCACGTTTTTGCCCAAGTCACGGCCATCGATAATTTCATCCATTAATTCCATGCCTCGTGTCGAACCAATGCGGCAGGGCGTACATTTGCCGCAAGATTCAATGGCACAAAATTCCATGCTGTATCTTGCCATTGCAGCCATATCTACCGTGTCATCAAACACGACAACACCTCCATGCCCTAACACTGTCCAGTTGGCAGCGAACGCTTCGTAATCCAGCGGTGTGTCAAATTGCGATTCAGGAATGTACGCGCCTAGAGGCCCACCCACTTGCACGGCTTTGATAGTACGGCCTGTAGCGGAACCGCCGCCAAAATCATAAAGCAACTCACGCAAGGTCAAGCCAAAGGCCAACTCGACTAAACCGGCATGTTTGATGTTGCCTGCCAATTGGATGGGCAGTGTGCCCCGTGAACGCCCCATACCAAAGTCGCGGTAATAATCACCGCCTTTGTCAAGGATAATAGGCACGGAAGCCAAAGAAATGACGTTATTGACCACGGTCGGCTGTCCAAACAGGCCTTTAATGGCAGGGATGGGGGGTTTGTAGCGGACTAAACCGCGTTTACCTTCCAAACTTTCCATTAAAGAAGTTTCTTCACCGCAAACGTATGCGCCGGCACCTAAACGTACTTCCAAATGGAAAGATTTACCACTGCCTAAAATATTGTCGCCTAAATAACCCGCTGCGATAGCTTTTCCAATTGCACAGTCCAAGGCTTGGTGGGCATGGGGGTATTCGACCCGCAAGTAAATATAGCCTTGGGTGGCACCGACCGCTATGCCTGCGATGGTCATCCCTTCAATTAATACAAACGGGTCGTCTTCCATGACCATGCGGTCAGAAAATGTACCTGAGTCACCTTCATCCGCGTTGCAAATAATGTATTTTTGTTCAGAAGGTGTGTTTAACACCGTATTCCATTTGATGCCAGTAGGGAATGCCGCGCCACCACGACCACGCAAGCCGGAATCGGTTACGTGCTTGACAATATCGGTAGCCGACATTGCCAGGGCGTTGTTCAGGCCACGATAGCCATCGTGAGCAAGATAATCTTCCAAACTGACAGGATTAGTGATGCCAATACGGGCAAAAGTCAGACGTTGTTGTTTTTTCAGGTAATCAATTTCCTCGGTCAGTCCTAAGGATAGGCGGTGATCGCCGCCATTGGTAAAATCAGCATCGAACAGGCTGGCGACATCGCCAGTTTGGACTGGGCCATAAGCGATACGGCCTTGGTCAGTTGCGATTTCAACCAATGGTTCAAGCCAATACATGCCGCGCGAGCCGTTGCGCACCAATTGGACGGCTATGCTGCGTTTATTTGCTTCGGCGAGTATGGCTTTGGCTACACGGTCAGCACCTAAGGAAACGGCACTGGAGTCGCAAGGGACGAAAATGGTTATGCTCATGCCGCAACCTCCTTGTTGGCGATCAATTCATCAAATAATTCAGGTGAAACACGACCGTAAATATCAGAGCCGATTAGTAGGGCAGGGGAGCAAGCACAATTACCCAGACAATAAACAGGTTCTAAGGAAAATTCCCCATCAGCGGTAGTTTCATGGTAATCAATGCCAAGTTTGGCCTTAACGTGGTCTTCCAACTGTTTGCTGCCCATAGCTTGGCAAGATTCAGCACGGCATAAGTGGATGATTTGTTTCCCCGGAGCTGTTTCACGGAAATAATGATAAAAACTCACGACGCCATGAACTTCGGCACGGGATAGGTTGAGTGCCTTGGCGATTACAGGGATACTATCAGATGGAATATAGCCCAGCGCGTCTTGTACACCATGAAGAATTGGTAAAAGTGCACCGGGTTTATCTTTGAGTCCAGTGGAAATTGCCTGCACTGTTGAAAGTATAGTGCTTGAATCTGTCATAATTTTCTCACGTTTGTGAATCCCTGCTTCAAAACAACATCTATCCTTATAGTTGTCTGTAATTAATTTTTAAGGCTTAGGATAGCACAAGATAGTTGCGTGTAAAAACCACAAATATCTAGGAATTTAGGGGGTCATGTATCGATGACGTATAGTCGATTTACAACTGAGTGAATCCAATTGACTTACAAAATTTGCGGTTTAGATTCTAGATTTTGCAAATTTTTTTCAAAATAGATTTATATATTTAACAATTGCTAGCTGTCGTCTACTTGGCTTGCGATTAAAATCAGTTTTTGGGTCAATTCGGCTGATGACTTATCGGTTTCGGTACATATTGTTGCGTGTGCAACTTTGCGGCCTTTGCGTGGTTCCTTGCCATATAAATGTAAATGTGCCCCCGGAATTGTCAATACCGCTTCTAATGCAGGAAGGCCACCGATAAAGTTGACCATAGCCGCTTTATTTATCGGCGTGGTTGCGCCTAATGGTAAATTGAGTATTGCACGTAGATGATTTTCAAATTGACTGGTTTGCGCACCTTCAATTGTCCAGTGGCCTGAATTATGGACACGCGGGGCAAACTCATTGGCGACCAACCTGCCATTGACTTCAAACAGTTCCAAAGCCAAGACTCCGACATAATCTAAAGCTTCGAGCAAGCAGGTGATGTAGGTTTGCGCTTGTTCCTGCATAACATCGTCGGCCTTACATTCAGAAACCCTTAAAATACCACCGCGATGCAGGTTTTCGGACAAGGGGTAATAAACAATGTCGTTAGCACTGTTACGTGCGGCAATAATAGACACTTCACGGGCAAATGGCACAAAGGCCTCGACTACGGAAGGGACGCCTTCAAGTTTGTGCCATGCTGGAGCCAAGTCATCAACGTTGTTTAAGACGGATTGCCCCTTACCATCGTAGCCTTGGGTACGGCTTTTTATGACCGCCGGATACCCGATGTCTGCCATAACCGCCTGCAAATCGTCGAGGCTGTTTACCGAGGCATAAACGGGAGTGGGGATGCCGATGCCGTTAAAAAAGTTTTTTTCAAGTAAGCGGTCTTGGGCAACAGCCAATGATTGTGGCGATGGATGCACTTGCGTGTGTGCGGACAAAAATTCCGCTACCGCTGAGGGGACATTTTCAAATTCGTAAGTCACTACATCTGCGCGTTCTGCCAGCAGTGTGAGCAGATTGACGTCGTTGTAGTCACCTTGCAAGTGCTCGCCCAATTGGTTAGCGCAAGCATCAGCCGCGGGGTCTAAAAAAATAAACTCCAAACCCAGCGGAAAACCAGCCAAGGCAATCATTCGGGCTAGTTGCCCTGCGCCAAGAATCCCAACTTTCATAATTGTCAAGCCTCACTTCTTGGGTCAGCATGGATCAACACATTAGCAGTCTGCTCATTCCTGAAACTAGCCAATGCTTCCCGATAGTGGTGGTGTTTGTTGCTGATAATAGCAGCCGCCAACAAGGCCGCATTGATGGCACCAGCTTTGCCGATAGCTAGGGTACCGACCGGAATGCCAGCGGGCATTTGTACAATCGATAATAAAGAATCCATGCCGTTTAAGGCTTTGGATTGCACGGGTACGCCCAAAACTGGTATCAGGGTTTTCGCCGCCGTCATGCCCGGTAAATGTGCGGCGCCACCGGCTCCGGCAATAATGGCTTCCAGTCCCCTGGTTTCGGCTGTTTCCGCGTAATTGAAAAGTTTGTCAGGAGTCCGGTGGGCTGATACCACTTCGACCTCATAAGGGATACCCAGTTTGATTAAGGTTTCCTCGGCAAAGCACATAGTGTCCCAGTCCGATGTGGATCCCATGATAATGCCTATCAATGCGGTCATGTTGATTCCTTGTCAATCATTTCTGAACTAAAAAAGCCCTAATAAAATTTAAAGCTGCCTAGTATCGCATAAATAGCGTCTGAAGGGTTTCAAAGTTATCAAGAAATGAAGAATTATTTAAAATTTTAATGGGTTTCAACGGAAAACCAATGTATAATTTCCGGCTAAACTACGGAGCGGTAGTTCAGTTGGTCAGAATACCGGCCTGTCACGCCGGTGGTCGCGGGTTCGAGCCCCGTCCGCTTCGCCATCTATTTATTTGGTGTCTTGCACTAAATAGCCCTTATTCCACAAACCTGTTAGCTTCTGTTTTTTCATGAGGCTTATGCTGGATAGTTACTGCTTTCAGCGGCGATCATTTTTAAATAATCCCTTCTTAGTCAATAATTTCAAGTAGATATGGCAAGGCGAAACATACATAGCCTGGATGAAATAAAGGCAATGGTTTTGTTAGCGGCGGAAGCTATTGTCATTGAAGAGGGTGGTGCCGCATTGACCGTGCGCAAGATTGCCATGCGGATAGGCTACAGTGTGGGCAGTATTTATATGGTTTATGAAAATATGGAGGATGTCATTTGCCATATCAATACGAGAACCTTGGAACATATCGCCAATTCTATGAAACAGTCGCATCCACATGATTTGCGTGCCTTTGGACGCGTTTATTTGGATTATGTCCAACAAAATCAACATCGTTGGCGGCTTTTGTCTGATGCGGGTTATAGGGAAAATTGTTGTGCGTCTGAGGCCTATAAAGCGAGTGCCGATGCTATTCTCAATTTAATAGAGTCAAGTTTGCCCAGTGAATACCGTTCAAATTTGAGCAATGTAACCCAGAAAAAGTTGTTGGCCAGGACGTTGTGGGCTGGAATGCAAGGAATATGTGCGAATATGCTGGATGGCAGCCCTGGCAGCGTCAAAGAAACCGAAGCGAGTATGAATTTATTGGCCACGCTATTATGTGGCTCAGTATAGATTTGCGCTCAGCCTCATTATGACCGTGGTTTTTTAGGGCTATGACGTAAACTCAATGAAACCAGAAAAGTCCCGACAAATATCAATATTCCCAGCACCATCATCGCCATGATAGGGCCGGCATTGTTTGCAGCAGCAAAAGTGTAGCAGCCAACTCCCACCAACATAGCAATATTGTTAAAAAAACCTTGTAAGGCAACTGCACGGCCACTACCGATGCTTTCTTTTCCCAACTCCTGCAAAATCGCATTAACCGGTACGATAAACATACCGCCCATCATGCCGATAATCAGCAAGGCGGTACGCGCTGACCACAAGTTGTCAGTAAAACTTAAGGCTACTACGCTTAAGGCCATCAGATAAGCCGGAAATCTTGCCCTGCGGATATGTTCCAATGGTATCAAGCGTGGCACAATCGCAGAACCAATGATAATCCCAATGGCTAGAAATAGGGTCAACGCGGCAATTTCGGTGGCGTTTTTGGTCATCAAAACCAAAGGCGCCCAGGCAATAAGAATCACCCGCAAAGTCGCAGCCGCCAGCCAAAACAGACCACCGCCCATGATGGCGAAAGAAGAGCCGGACAAGGTAAAAAACTGCCTGATTTCTCTGCCAAATGCGAGGATTTTGGAACCGGAAATGGCTTTTTTGATTTCGCCAGTCGGCAGGAACAACGTAAATAATGCGGAAATGACAAACAAGCTGACACAAGCCACTAATGCCCAGTTTGTGGAATAATCGGCGATTTTAGCTCCTGCCATCATACCGAGCAGGATTGCTAATATTGTTGAACCTTCCATCAGGCTATTGGCTTTAATGAGGTGATCATAATCAGCAAGTTCAGGTAATATGCCATATTTTACTGGGTTATAGACAGCCGCCCCCATTCCGATAACGCTATAAGCTAAGATAGGTTCGACGTTCAGTAACAATAACGTTGCCCCACCTGCTTTAATTAAATTTGCTACTAACAATACTTTGGGCTTGGCATGGGTGTCGGCAATTTCTCCCACCCAGGGCGCCAGCATCACATAAGCAACGGTAAAAGCACTTTGTACAGCGGGAATATACCAGCTTTCCGTGTGCATGGACTGCATGACGATGGCAATGACGGTGAACAGTATGGCATTGTCAGCAAATGCCGATAAAAACTGGGCTATCAATAATGGGTATAGGTGTTTGTTCATAGTAGTTTGGAGTAGGCTGTGAGTGGGGGAATCTTAGAAAGTGATTTAAAAGCTGCTAATCGGTTGGGTTAGGGCGTTACGCGGTGTTCCAAATCCACGTGTACGTCCACTCCACTCTGGTTTCTTTGCTCCGCGCGACTCGTGGGCTGATTTGCACCTAAACCACCCTAGTGGTGGCATCCATTCAATCTTTGAACTCTAACCGCCCGCGACGCTTTGTAGCGCGTTTTGTAATTGTCTTGGGGCTACTGGTTAGGGTTCAAGCATTCGAATTAGCTAGACTGATTCCATTCCAAGAACACGGTATTGCTTAGTTTGTTCAGAATACTTGATAACTAGGTTATCGAGCCTAAACCGATTCAATCGGTATGGTTGATGACCAATTTTAGGATTTTATCGTTTACTTTAAGCAGGGCAAATAGTAGCATCAATAAGAGTTACGTTGGGCGAGGTTTTTTTAGTGTGGATTTTAGGCCAAAAAATATAAGACAGCGTTTTAAGATTTAGGGAAGGGCAGGGTTACTGAACGCCTATTTGGAGTATGAATCAGTCCAGTGTACTCAAAAGAAGTCATCCCTGTTGGAATAGTCCAGATTTAACCACAATTACCGCTCCCCAGCGGCTTGCTTGGCTTTATGGTGGGATTTATTATGCTATTACATCAGCTTTTTGCAGGATCGCTAAAACACTTTACCATAGGAAAACCAATGGCAATTGTTGAAGACTATGTCATTTCGGTCGCTTTAGCCAGTGATATTGGCTGCCATCGATTTAATAACGAAGATACGGTCAAATTTTTTTCACCACCAGGCGATGTCCAAACAGGTTTGGCAATTGTTGCTGATGGTATGGGTGGGCACAAGGCCGGGGAAGTGGCCAGTCAAGAAGCGGTGGATGTTATTGGTGAATGGTGTTTGGCAAATCATTTTGCCGATCCGTTGCAGACACTAAGCAATGCTTATTTGGCGGCAAATCAGAAGGTATACCGCCATTCGAGCGATCATTTTGATTGCCGAGGTATGGGGACAACGGCAACTGCCCTGTTAATTGCTAATGGTATGGGCTGTTATGCCCATGTTGGCGATTCTAGGCTTTATTCCATCCGTGACCGGCAAATTACCCAATTGACGCAGGATCATACACTGGTGGCACAAATGCTGGACTACGGCATGATTACCCCAGAACAGGCTAAAATCCATCCTCAAAAAAATATATTGACCAATGCCCTGGGTACTAATCCAGAAATTTTGGTGGATGTATCAGATATTTTGTTCCCTATCCAAATAGGCGACAGTTATTTGCTATGTTCCGATGGGCTTTATGAAAAAATAACCGATGACGAGATTCTTCATATTATCCTCAATAATTCCCTTGAAGAGGCTTGCGTGGCATTGGTTGATGCCGCCAACGGCAGGGGCGGTAATGACAATATTTCAGTCATAGTACTGGCCATCCAGAATAACTGTTAAGGTAAAATAGTCATGGCGATTCAAGAGCTTGATAATTTATGTATGGGCTGTATGTCCATCAATAAAGCCGGCTCCGTCTGTTCTAAATGCGGTTTTGACAATAGTGCCCAACAAAGTTCTCTGGTCTTGCCTTATCGGACTATCCTCAACAAAAAATTTTTGATTGGTAAGGTATTAGGGAAAGGGGGGTTCGGCATCACTTACCTCGCTTGGGATTTGGTTTTGCAAACCGCTGTTGCCATAAAAGAATATTTGCCCGCCACGCTGGCCACCCGTGACAACAATCGCCCAATTGTAGTGGCGCATTCTGATGAAAACCGCCTTGAATTCGAATATGGTTTAAAACAGTTTTTGCAGGAGGCCCGAACTCTGGCACAGTTCAGGCACGCCAATGTAGTTCGTGTACGCGAGTTTTTCCCCGCCAACAAAACCGCTTATCTGGTGATGGATTACTATGAAGGTGTTTCATTGCAACAATTTTTGCAATTTAAGAACCAAAAACTCACTGAAGAAGAAGCGTTGAAGATTATGCTGCCAGTTTTGGGCGGCCTGGCCCAAGTACACCAGAAGGGCTTTCTGCATCGGGACATCAAACCCGACAACATTTATCTGGTCGATAAAGAACATCCAGTACTGCTTGATTTTGGCGCCGCACGTAGCGCCATCAGCCAAAAAAGCGTGTCGATGTCGGTGGTGCTAACTCCTGGTTTTGCACCATTTGAACAATACTTGTCGCGCAGTAATTTTACTCCGGCAACTGATATTTACTCTGTGGCGGCGACGATTTACTACATGGTCAGCGGTATCAAACCAAATGAAGCGACTGCCCGCTTACAGAATGACCCAATTATCCATTTGGCAAATTTAGAACCGGACCTAGGCCAGCAGTTTTCCAATTCCATCATGAAGGCTTTAGCTGTCTATCCAGAAAACAGACCACAATCGATTAAAGAGTTCGAAGAGCAATTAATCGAGCAGCCTGCCCAAACCCAGACATTTAAAAAACCGGTTTATAAACCTGGTTATATCAACAACCCTACGGCAGCACCCGAATCTAAAGCCGTTAAATTAGATTTGGCCCCGATGGAAAAGGCTTCTCCACAGGAAAAAAAATATGAAACTTATTTTTGCCCGCATTGTAAAACCAAAAATGTTCTCCGCGAAGGCAGGTTGTTAGCTGATGCAAAGTGTATTAAATGCCGTAAAACGCCCGGCGAAAAAGTAAAAAAACCTTTTTCGTTAGCCACCTTGTTTAAGATAAGCCTATTGTTACCTTTGCTTTTACTGGTGTATGAATTTACCATTCATAATATTACGAATGACAGCTTCGTTAAAAACTTAGAGATTCCGACTGATATTAGATCAAAAGATGAGCAGCAAGTCATGGCCAATGCTTCTAGGCCAAGCTCCGATGTCCCAGCCAAAGCCCCAGATTTACAAACACTACCTGCACCTATCCAAGTACCTGAATCACGGCTAACCATGGAAGCATTTCCGCGTTTAGCGCGACCAATCCCTGATCAAGGGTTACCAAGGTTGGCGCCTTTATTTGCGATAAAAGCATGTGAAGGCAAGGTGTTGCACGAGGATTGCGTAGCCCAAACGCCACGCCGAAAACTGGCGGGAATTTGTGAGGAAGTCAGGGGAACGATGGCTTGTATACCCGGTTTCCCCAACTGATTACACGATTTATAAGATGATTCAGCCAACTCCCCCCATTGTCATTCCGGCAGGGCTTGCCGGAATCGTTAGACCGCGAAACGACTTGCAAAGCACGAAGCGAATCCATACCGATATGATGGCTTAGCTGAATTATCCTGATTAAGTCCCATCGTCACAGCGAATAACTTGTCTTTGCCAATTCCGTAACCGCTGGATAATTAATTTTTCCTGTAGCCAGTGTCGGTATAGTTTCAACTACCATTACCCGTTTTGGTAAACAAATGGCGGCAACACCGCTGGATAATGCTGCAAGCTCTATTGCCGTGGCTTGCTTTTGGGTGGTCAATAATATTATCTGCTCGCCTTTTTTGGCGTCCGGCAAATTGATGGCGGCGTGTTGCGCATCAGGCCATACATTTGACGCAATTTGCTCGACAGCCGTCAGCGACACCATTTCACCGCCAATTTTTGCAAAACGTTTGCTACGCCCGCGAATACTGACGAAACCCTCTTCATCGATATGGACAATGTCGCCTGTGTCGTACCAACCTAGGCCATAAATCGACGCGGTCGGTATCAAAGTCCCGGGTTGCCCAGCCAACAAATAACCGAGCATGATATTGGGCCCTTGTACATGCAGTTTACCCGCGTCGGTTATGCCTTCGACAGGTTCGATTTGATAGCGCATAGCTGGCATTAGCCGCCCGACCGTCCCTGCCTTAAAATCCATCGGCGTATTGACCGCCGCCACAGGTGCGGTTTCGGTCGCGCCATAACCTTCTAAAATGCGGATACCAAACTTATCCGCCCACAAGACACGGGTGCTTTCCTGCAATTTTTCCGCCCCAGCAACGACATAACGCAGATTGTAAAAATCATAAGCATGGGCTTTTTTGCCATAAGCGGCGAAGAAGGTATTGGTGCCAAACATGATCGTCGCACTGATTTCATATGCAATTTCAGGAATCACACTAAAATGCAGCGGCGTAGGATAAAAGAATGTCGTCATGCCGCTGAGCACCGGCAGCAAGGTTCCCACAGTAAAACCAAAGGAATGGAACATCGGCAAAAAATTCAACACCACATCTTGCGGCGTAAAACTGATCCGTGCGGCAATTTGCTTATGGTTCGCCAGAATATTGCTGTGCGATAAAACCACGCCTTTCGGTGTGCCTTCTGAACCAGATGTAAACAACACCACCGCCGGATTATCGGGTTGGTCGTGGTCATACCGATACCAATAAGCCGTGGTTTTGCTTTGCAGCAGGGCTTTGAGCTTGTCAAATTTGGAAATCGTAGTCGTCAAATCTTCCAGATACACTAGCTTGACGTGTAGTGCGAGCTGTTTGGCTTCTTCGGATAGTTTGCCCAATTCAATAAACCGCCGCGAAGTCAGTACGGTTTTGATTTGCGCGACATGGCAGGCTGACACCATTCCCGCCGCACCAGTGGAATAATTCAACATAGCCGGTACGCGGCCATGCAATTGCAAACCCAAGACAACATATAGTGTTTTTGTGGTGTTAGGCAGGAACACAGCCACATATTCGCCGGATTCAGTCAAACCGCGTAAAGCATTGCCTATTGCAATCGTCCGCGTGATTAAAGTGTCATAAGACAAGGGGATTCGTTCCAAATCTTCCGCCACGGTATGTTTACCACCGTGGACAGTCCGTGCATCTAGCAGGCTAGAAAAAATGTGTTGACGGTAATCGCTCGTTTTAAACATCATCTCGGTCATGATGTCGGCGAGGATATGGCCACTGTATTTGCGCCGGTTTTTGCCGCTTAATTCCTGATGGGCGGCAATACGTGTCGGCGGCAGAATGTGCAGGGTGATTTTGGGCAACAGGCGCAGGCGGAAGACATTACGCATTTTGGAAAAATGTGTGTACTGCGCCCCTTCGATGCGGATGGGTAAAATCGTCGCGCCGGATTTGTCAGCCACCATGCCGGGGCCGTCGTAGATTTTCATTAACGAACCGGTTGCAGTAATCCGGCCTTCAGGGAAAATCACCGTTCTGCTGTTTTCTTGTAAATGATGGATCAGGTTTTTTAACGAAATGGGGTGGGTCGGATCCATGGGGAAAACCCGCGACAAACCAAGAAATGGTTTTAGCCACCAGCGTTGGGAAATATGCGTGTTAATCGCAAAGGTAATGTCATCGGGCAAAAATACACCCAATAACAGCGGGTCTAAAAACGACGTGTGGTTGGCGATGATCAAGACCCGTTCGCCTGCTAGGTAATAATTGTCCAGCCCTTTAACTTCAACTTTGTAAATCAGTGTCAACAGCCAATGTAAGCATTTTTTTAGCATGATAGTTTCTCCTTTTGGGGGCATTCTAGCAGATTTTGACTGGCCATTTTGCGGCTGGACGCCAGCCCGTCTGAAACTGTTCTCGCCAACAGAATCGCCTATCTCAGGCATTGTCCTGCGCCGCCCAAACGCTGTCCACTACACACAAGGCAGTCATATTGACTATGCGCCGCACAGTTGCTGAAGCGGTTAGTATATGTGTCGGTTTGGCGCAACCCAGCAGCACGGGGCCGATGGTAATGCCGTTGCCGGCAGTGGCTTTGAGCAGATTGTAAGCGATATTGGCGGCATCAATAGTAGGCAACACCAATAGGTTGGCACTGCCTTTTAAAGTCGTTCCCGGCATGATGGCTTTGAGCATATCAAAATCAAGTGCCGCATCACCGTGCATTTCACCGTCAATTTCCAGCTCTGGTGCTTGTTGTTGTATGATTGCCAAGGCGTCACGCATTTTTTGCGAGGAGAGGCTGTTGCTGGTGCCGAAATTGGAATGCGACAACAACGCGACCCTAGGTATCAAACCAAAATGGCGCATCTGCTCGACAGCCAGCAAAGTGATTTCCGCCAGTTGCTCTGCCGTGGGGTTTTCGTTGATATGGGTGTCGACCAAGACAATTTGCCGGTCTGCTAACACGAGGTAATTCATTGCCGCATAGACATTACAACCGGGGCGTTTGCCCAGCACTTGATCGACATAGTGCAAATGCAGTCTGGGTGTGCCAAATGTGCCGCAAATCAGGCCGTCGGCATCGCCTTTATGGACAAGCATCGAGCCGATCAAGGTATTGCGGCGGCGCATTTCCAGTTTCGCGTATTGTTCGGTGACGCCTTTGCGGATGGTCATCGCCAGATAGGTTTGCCAGAAATCACGGTAACGGTCATCAAGTTCCGGGTTGACGATAGTAAAATCAACGCCGTTTTTCATTCGTAGGCCGAGTTTGTCTATGTGTTGCTGGATGACGGCGGGACGGCCTATCAATGTCGGCGTGGCGAGTTGTTCGTCAAGGACGATTTGCACCGCCCGCAACACGCGCTCGTCTTCGCCTTCGGCAAAAGCAATGCGTTTAAGCGACAACTCCGCTTTTTTGGCTTTGTGGAAAACCGGTTGCATGAATGAGCCGCTGTGGTAGGCAAATTGCCGCAGGCGTTCGGTATAAGCTTCCAAATCGGCTATCGGTTGGGTGGCAACGCCAGATGCGGCGGCGGCTTTGGCAACGGCGGGCGCGATTTGGCTCATCAGGCGCGGGTCAAAGGGCAGGGGAATAAGGTAATTTGCCCCAAATGATAAATCCTGGCTGCCATAAGCGGTGGCGACGACATCGGAAGGCTCGGCCTGTGCCAGTTGCGCGAGCGCGTGGACGGTGGCGATTTCCATTTCACGGGTGATCGTGGTTGCGCCACAATCCAAAGCCCCGCGAAAAATATACGGAAAACATAGGACATTATTGACCTGGTTCGGATAATCCGAGCGGCCCGTGGCAATAATCGCATCATCACGGACGGCGCGGATTTCTTCCGGTAGGATTTCCGGGGTCGGATTGGCCAAGGCCATAATTAACGGGCGTTCAGCCATGCTTTTCACCATGTCCGGCTTCAACACACCACCTGCTGATAATCCCAAAAACACGTCCGCACCAGGAATGATTTCCGCCAAGGTTCTTGCTGGTGTGTTTTGGGCAAAACGGATTTTGTCCTCGTCCATCAGTTCGGTGCGACCCTGGTAAACCACACCCGCCAAATCGGTGACAAAAATATTTTCGATGGGGAAGCCTAAATCAACCAGCAAATCCAAACACGCCAACGCCGCCGCACCTGCACCGGACACCACCAGTTTGCAGTGCTTTAGGTCTTTGTTGACGACTTTCAGGCCATTGAGTATCGCGGCGCTGACGATAATCGCCGTGCCGTGCTGGTCGTCATGGAAGACTGGGATGTTCATCCGTTCGCGAAGTTGGCGCTCGATGTAAAAACATTCTGGAGCTTTGATGTCTTCGAGATTGATGCCACCAAAAGTCGGTTCCAACGCGGCAATGATGTCACAAAGTTTGTCAGGGTCGGTTTCGTTAATTTCTAAGTCAAAAACATCAATGGCCGCAAATTTCTTGAACAACACGGCCTTGCCTTCCATCACCGGTTTGGCGGCTAAAGGGCCGATATTGCCCAATCCCAATACCGCCGTGCCGTTAGTAATGACCGCAACTAGATTGCCCCGTGCAGTAAAGCGGGCGATATTGTGCGGATCTTCAACGATTTTTTCACAAGTCGCCGCCACACCAGGGGAATAGGCGAGTGAAAGGTCGCGCTGGCAGGTCAATTGTTTGGTTGGCGTGACGCTGATTTTTCCTGGTGTGGGAAACTCGTGGTAATCCAATGCGGCTTGGGTTAAGAGGCGGCGCAGTTCTTCTGTAGGGAGCGAGGAATTCATTTTGGGTGTTTGTCCGACGGTGATTTAGCTGGTCGGCCTGTCTACATGCTTGTGACCAGGCTTTACTATGCAGGGTAAGGTTCGATAATCCATTAATGTCTTGCGGGCATTTGGTAATTTGCCAGATTGAAAGTCTGTAGCTTGTGCCCTAAATTCTGGGGGATAAACGGACTAATGTTGTGTTTGGTTAACCGGAGCAGATAGTGATTCGTTTAATGCTGCTTGGCAACCTTGCTGATAAAACTCGAACGAAGGGGAAAAAGCAGCAACTTCAACAGTTAAGGTGGTTTCTTTTTCAAAGTTGGCTATCGCGGGTGTTGCTGATTGTTTGAAATTGGCACTCAATCGCCGGGCAAGTTTTTCACGGGCTTCATCTTTGCCTAAGGCAAAAGGATCATCATCGAGATTAGTGGCATTGATGGCCTGTTGGAGGGCGATTTCTGAAAAAGTTTGGATTTTATTTTCAAACTCAGTAAACACTTTAACCCCTTGTTCACGTTTGATGCGTTCAATATCGGTCGGATCGGCATAGAGCAGAAATGAACCCTTCGCGCCTTCAAATTCATTTTTACAGGCCGCACCATCCATGATTCTGACCAAGTTTAAGGTTTTGCCGGATTTAATGATGGTCATGGCAGGATTTTGGCCTGAAAAAAAACCGCTATCCTGATCAAACGGCGTGGACTGTTTGGCAATGTTTGGGGTGGCGGGGATGATTTGTTTGACTTCTTTAGTGGAGGAGCAAGCCCCTAAGACCGTTACTATGCCCATCATCAAAAAATTTAAGTTTGCTTTCATTTAGAGTGTCCTGCCGACTAAAATTGGGTTGGAGAGATATTTGCTTATTATAATCGGTAAGAAAGCATAACGGTTAAGAAAGCAGTAGGATGTGTTGCATTTTTATGTAAAAGTGCCGCTACTGATTTCCTTCCTGATAGTGATTGATAGCTACCCTTTTAATTGGGTGTGCAATGGGTATCTTTCGGTTTCAAAATGTCTTCACCTACACCCGAAGAAGATATAGCTAATTTCACAGAATTAAAAGAATTGCTGAGGTTGACATGTATTGCAACATCTACAAGAGTTTTTACAAATTTTCCTTCTTCCCCATTTCCATTACTTGTCGCTTTAACTAATGAAACTTATAGATAAGCCCGTGATTAATTTTTATGCAAAATTGCCTTTTCTACTTTTTCTCCTGATGGTGGTTGCTGGTGCCAGCTTTTCAGGCGATAGCTTTGCGGATCGTGGCACTCCACAAAAAGCACTTACCTTGGATATGACTAAGGAAACCCTGCAAGCAAAGATTGATGCGATCAATGCCCGCCAAGATTTTGATGAAAAAACTAAAGCCACCGTGTTGAAGTTTTACCATTACGCCCAAGACAATCTAGCCAACCTTGAGGTATTTAAGGCCAAGACCTTGGAATATAAACTAGCCATCAAGCAAGCTCCTGAACTGGTTAAAAAGCTGCAAAAAGACATTGAGCAAACCCAAAACAAGCTCGCCAAGCAAATATCTGAAGATTTTTCTGGCATAGTGACCGAAGAACTCGAGCAACGGCTGATTATTGAAAAGGAAGCGGTCGGCAATTTCGATGAACAGTTAAAAAAATTGGAAAACGAACTGGTTTTGCAAAACAGCAGGCCGCAAATGATCCGTCAGGAAACGGTCAATGCCCAGCAAGAGCTGGAAGCCGGTCAAAAAAAATTGGAAACGTCAGCGTCGGTAGGATTAAAAGTTGAATCTGAAGCCGAAGCCTTGTATTTAAAAACGCTGTTGGAAGCGCGTACTGCCCAGTTAAAAATGCTGGATATTGAGGCGATCAGCAATCCAGTTCGGGTTGATTTGCTGAAAAGCCAATATCAATTGCTGGATTTGCAAAAAAGTTCATGGGGGCCGGTGATTGCTGCCATTGAAAGTGTGTTGGCGGATCGGCGGCAACAAGCGGCCAAAGAAGCACAAGACGCACTCAGTCAGGCGGAAAAGGCCTTGTCTGGTAAACACCCGGTGATCCAGGCCTTGACCCGTGAAAATATCCAATTCAGTAAAAATTTGCAAACGACTACCGCCAAGATTGACAGCTATATTGAGGAAAAAACCAAACTTGATGCCAAAGTAACTGAAATTGACAGTGATTTTAAGAGTGCCGAGAAAAAGATCAGCCTAGCCGGTTTAAGCCCGGCCTTAGGCAAGATTTTGCGCGAACAACGGCGCAATTTATTTACCGATCCCCAACTGAATTTACAATCCGAAGCCGTCCAAAACGAGACTGCGCTAACTAGCTTGGAGTTGTTTAAGATAGAAGACAAGCTGAAAAAACTGGCTGATATTGATCATGAATTGCAGCAAATCATGGCGGCTCAAGTCGATAGCCATATGCCTGAAGAGCAGCGCATGATGATCCAGGCCGAATTGCGGGTGTTGATGAATAGCCAAAAAGACTTGCTGACCAAATTATCGGTAGCCGATGATACCTATTTACGAACGCTTGGGGACTTTGATTTTGCCCGCCAACAAATGGTCACGCAGGCCACTAAATTTGCTATTTTTCTTGATGAACGCTTGCTTTGGGTGCCGAGTTCAGAACCCGTCAACGCCGATACTTTTGCAGGCCTTTACCATGCCTCAAGATGGCTGTTGTCACCACATAATTGGGTCAGCGTCATCAAAGACACGGCCAAGGCGTTAGTCAACAACCCATTCCGAGCCTTCTTTGCGATAGTAAGTTTAATTGCGCTGTTGTTATCCAGACGCTGGAGCAAGATGCGGTTGGCGCAGATTACCGAACAAGTCGGCGAATTTTATAGCGACCATTTTTTATACACGATCCAAGCAATGGGGCATTCGCTGTTACTGATTTTGCCGTTACCCCTATTTTTTTATTATTGGGGGTGGTTTTTAAGCTATACCTTGCATGTCGCCGAATTTAGCAATGCGGTTGGTGTGGGCTTTAAAACCGCCGCAATACCGCTATTTTTTCTGCAATTTTTTTACCGCTTGTTTGCTCCACTTGGGATAGCCAGGGTACATTTCCAATGGCAAAAGGACACTGCCAATCTGTTCAAGCGGCAGCTTGGCTGGTTGCGCTTTATCGCCGTACCCAGCGTGTTCCTGATCAACAGTACCGGGGCGTCCGGCGTGGCTATGTACAGTGACAATATCGGCAGATTGGCACTGATTATCAGCATGTTGGCAATGGCTTGGTTTTTACGTAGCGTTTTACATCCTTATCGCGGGCTATTGCAACATACCATAGCCGCACATCCTCAAGGCTGGTTGAACCAATCCCGCTACCTTTGGTATCCGACGGCTATTTTTCTGCCGTTTACCATTATCGGTTTTGCCGTTGCGGGATATTACCTCAGCGCGTTGGAGTTACAACAACAACTTATTGTTAGTTTACGGCTGATGTTTCTGATGGTCATAGTCCATGAACTGGTGTTTCGCTGGTTGACTTTGGTCAATCGGCAGCTGGCGATAAAAAATGTGCGGCAAAAGCAAAAAAACGCGGCGGATCATCCTGAAAAACCACAGGTGGCTGGTTCTGAAGATCCAGTTATACCGATAGAAGAACCGCTTATTGACATACCCAAGATTAACGCACAAACCATCAAACTGCTGAACGTGTTTATCAGCTTGACGTTGATTATCGGCGTTTGGCTGATCTGGAAAAATATTTTCCCGGCCTTCTCATTTCTTGACCATATCGAACTGTGGGAACACCTGACCACAGTGGATAAACAAGAAGTTTTGCAGCCAGTTACGTTGACCAATTTGTTACTTGCCGGGGTTTATGTGTTTCTCACCATAGTTTCGGTGTTGAACTTCTCTGGACTCATGGAAATTTTACTGTTCCGCCATCTGAGCATAGAAGCGGGCAGCCGTTATGCAATCAATAAACTGGCGGGGTATTTGCTGGTTTCTATTGGCTTTCTTTTTGTCGCCAACGAACTGGGCGGGAGTTGGTCACAAGTGCAGTGGTTGGTGGCGGCACTTAGTGTTGGATTGGGTTTTGGTTTGCAGGAGATTTTCGCCAACTTGGTGTCGGGTATTATTTTGCTGTTCGAGCGGCCTATCCGCGTCGGCGATACTGTGACTATTGGTAATGTTACCGGCAAAGTCAGCCGTATCCAAATGCGGGCAACGACGATTATGGATTGGGATCAAAAGGAACTGGTGGTGCCGAATAAAACTTTTATTACTACCCAATTGGTCAACTGGACGCTGAGTGACGCCATCACCCGCGTGGTGGTCCCCGTCAGCATTGCTTACGGTACGGATTTGGAAAACGCCCATAAACTGATGCTGGACACTGTACAAAACACCCCAAAGGTACTCGCCGAACCCCAGCCAACGGTATTATTAAGCAGTTTCGGTGATAGTGCCTTGAATTTCACCATTTATGCCTTCGTCAGCGAAATGTCCCACCGCTTGCAAGTGATCCACGAGCTGCATTTGCGTTTGGATCGGGTGCTCCGAGAGCATCATATAGAGATTCCATTTCCGCAGAGGGACGTGCATGTGCGAGGCTTCATCCAAGAATCTGAGGCGTTAAAAACTGTTGATAACTGATGTATGTATTGCCCACGAAAAGCACGAAAAAAATCACTAAGGGTTTTTTTTGAAGATACCCCCCTAATTTAACCATTGCAGTAAACCGGATGTAGGTTAGCCCATCCCGTTTACTGCAAGTACCGCAAGCATACCAATCAATACAGCACTGAACCGCTGTTTTTAGCGCTGACGAAATCTGCATAATCTTGCTTTACCTGCGCGGCATAGCTGAGCGCGTAATTCAGGGTTTCAGTTTTCAAGCCGGATACGTCACCGTTGATCACGTCGGTAATTTCTTTATCCATGCTAAAAGGAATCAAGCTTGCATCATAGTCTTTATCCGCTAGGGCATGGTTTTTTGCCATGATCTTGCCCATGTAACTGATCGCTTCATTGAATTTTGTATACGTGGTCAATAAAGTGTAATTAAAATCTTCTTGGTAAGGCGAGCGTTCGTATATAAAAAACGGCAAAGCATTCAGGGTGGTGTAGCCCGCCAAAACGTCGGTGTTGGTCAACATGGCTTTCATGCTTTTTGTAGCGCGTTCGCCATTGTGGTAATTATAAATCCACGCGGGCATATTGCCGGAAGCGGCGATGGACACGGCACTGTCGGTTTCTTGTTTCATTTCCAAAATCACATCATCGCTGGTCGCCGTTGATGGGCCGTCGATCAGCAAATAATAACGGTAACGGCCTAAGCTGCCTGTGCCTGAACCTAGGCGCAATGCCGCCGCTTTCAAGATATAGTAACTGCTGCTTTTACGTTTGGAAGCAGAAATGGAGTTGATGTAACTCGACATGGCAGATTTGATGCTGGTGAAAGTGCTACTGCTGACAGGTTGTAATGATCCGCTGATAGTCTTGAAATACCTTGAGCTGCCACTAACGGCGGTGTACTTTGCCAATAAACTGGAGCGGGTTTTGCCGTTGGCGGCTTGGATGGTGTCTTTGACGATGCCGTTAGTGTTACTGGTGGTCAAGCGGTAGCTCAATTCGCTGTCGTTGCCTTTGAAGGCGGTGATTTGGGTGACATAGCTATTGACAAAATTCTTCACCAAGGTTTGGCGATCAGTACTGCTGATGCCTTTTTCTTCGGCAGCCAGCAAAATGGCAACGGCCATGCGGCGCAAATCCCAAGTGTAAGATCCCCAGTAGCCTTCATCGAAATCATTGGTGTCGAATACGGCATTGCTGTTGGCATCGCGGAATCCGCCCATGTTCTGCATGTGCATGTCACCTTCCAGCCAAACACCATTGGTAATCGTGTTGGTGTACCATGATGTTGGCCAAGTTACGGTATTTTTAATGTCTTCGTAAAAAATGTGTGCTGTACCTCGATAAAACGAGAAGGCATTGTCATCCATTTTGTTCATTTTAGTCGCCAATTCAGAAGAGAGATTGGCGGCAAACGGATGGTTGTAGTTGTAAATTTTTTGGACTAGCCACGCTTTGCGGCTGCTTGCCGCCTCAGCTATGGATGGCATGAATGCCGATGATAAGGCTGATATGGCAAGGCCTACAGCGAAAATATTGTGTAATTTCATAAATATCCTAAAGATGGTCAGTGCGTTGACAAGGCTAAAACCTCAGGATTATAGTTAGAGTCGGCGGCTTTTTCAATCGCCTTGGCTTTATTAGTAAGTATGTCCCTGCCAGTTTGCTGCTTTGCCTAGTAAAATTATTTTTGACACCAAGCGTGTTTATGTCAAATTGTTTGCTATTGTTGTGAAAAACATACACTAACGTCATAATTTATGAAACTTCAAATTATTTTTCTAAGCGTGATAATTACCATGATGAGTTTAACGCCTACAAAAGCATCAATAATTAACGGCAAATTACCGATTTGTGGCAGCAGTCCAAATTGTGTCTCCAGCCAAGCGGAAATCCACGACAAACATCATTATATTTCGCCATTTGAAATTAAAGGCAATCCACGGCAAGCTTGGGCGGAATTGAAAAAAGCCATCCTCAAACAACCGCGCATGGTGATCACCCATGAGACGCATATTTCGTTGCATGCTGAGGCGACGAGTTTGGTATTTCGTTTTGTCGATGACATTAATGTGCTGTTAGATGCAGATGCGGAATTGATCCATATCCGTTCCGCTTCAAGGGTAGGGCATAGTGATTTTGGTGTAAACCGTAAACGTATCGAAGCGTTACGTGCTGAATTGCGAAAAGTTGGCGTGCTTGAATAGGTTCAATATTATTCATTTTCTAATAATTCGATGAACGTCCTCGTTTAATTGCAGGTAAAAACTAATAATGATGTGTCAATTTTTTCCGTACAACAGACGGTTAAGCAGCTATTTGCTGCAATTCGTAGTCTACAGGCGACACATGCCATTGGCTGAATGCCGTCGCTCCCTGTTGTAAAGGACCTCACACTATTCAAACACAGTTTGTTTAGCCGCAGATCGGGTTTGATAAGTTTCATGGTGTATCAGCTCGGTTTTGAGCATAGGCCAACTTTACGGTGGACTTTCTAAATTCGGCAGTATGGGTTTTGACTTAATCTTTGCTCATATTAGGATCACACTCTTTTCAGGAAATTTTAAATCGTCTGTCCGGTTTAGTGTAGCCACATCAGCCCAACCATATGACCGAAAAAGTATTGACACATCACTTTTATAGACGGGCTTTTTGGTTTGCGAATGTTTTTACGGTTGGCGCAGTTTTAAGATCAAGAATGGTAAAGCTGATCCTGCCAACACGCACAATAAAAGGATCGCTAGATTGGTTTGCGTCCAATCGACTGGATAATCATCGGCATTCACCGCCGCGCTGATGCCGGGGATACTGGGCAAATCGCCATCGCCACCGTCGACTTTCAGTTGCGCTTTCATACCTTTTTCCATGTGCTGCGGCAGTTCGCAATGCACCAGATAGGTTTTTTTCTGGCTGGGCAGTATCAGCGATGCTTGTAGTTTTCCCGCGCCATTGAGTTCCAAATGGAACATGCCGTCGGGGTACAAATATCCCGGCAAGCCGTGGATCATCAATTGGTGACGGATTTGGTCGTCATTGATAAAAGTGATGTTGATTTTGGCGCAAGGTTTGACATTCCACTCTTGGTTGTCAAAAGCGAACATTTTGCCGTTGAATTTTGTGGCATGTTGCTGTCCGGCATGGATGGTGATGTCGACGGTTTCCGAGAGCTGGGTGCAGTCGCGCGGCAATTTGTCGGGGTTGGCGTTCATAATCATGCCTTTTTCATCCATCACCATGCCCGTGTGGTGATGGCCTTCGGCGTTTGCCAGATGGGTAGCTAACAACAAGCTAATTATCAGGATTAAATTCATGGTGTAGTTGGGTCTTGTATGGTTCTGCATGTCCTTAAGCCTGTTTACGTTTCAGGGTAAAAACTAAGGCCAAGCCGATCAGCAAGCCAACCGCCAGCCCGAATACAATAATTTGCCAATACGGCGGGATAATCAGGCCCGCGTCGCCCAGCAAGTGTTTAAAATCGCCTTGCGCCCAAAGGGCTTGTTTTTTGGCGTAATAATCTTTGCTGAAGACTTCGTTCAACAAGTCATCGTGCATGGTAGGCATTCCTTGCTCGTCCAGCAACTGCTTGTAGGCCAAAATCGCCATATTGCCGCCCGGTTCCATGCCGTCGCTAGTCGTGCCTGTCGCGACATGGTCGTGGAACATCCATAAACCCGGGCCGTAGCTATTGACACCGTTGTTTTGGGTGGATAAATGCAAATCTATCCGTTGCGCGGGGGCAATGTCGAACACGTCACGGGTGATTCGGGAAGCTTCCGGTTTATCCATGCCATCATACGCGGTGATGGTGGCTTTGTGGCCGTGAAAATGGATAGCGACGGGCGAGCGTTGCACATTCGCGATGCGTAGTTTGACGTTTTCATTGTCGCTGACGGTAATCATGCCGTCGCGCAAGGTGTACGGGAAAGAATGCCCGTTGAGCAGGAAATAATTTTCGAACGATTCGGTCATGTTGTAATCGCGGCTCATGCGTTGCGCGACCAAACGCGGATCGTTGGCGTTCTGGATGATTTGTGAAAGTTTTTTATCGATGGATTGGTAAACCAGATCATATTCTTGGCTGTAGGTGTTTTTCACGCCGACAGAAGGATGCCGGACTAGTCCTGCACCGACGTTAAACGTTTGCACCCAGTTGTTCGGATGGTTTTCTTCCACGACAAATAGGCCATGTAAACCCATCATAAAGTGTTGGGCGGTCTGCACATGGCAGTGATAGAGCATCGTCCCCGCATGGCGTGGTTGGATTTCGTAAGTATGGCTTTTGCCTGGAAACACGGCATGTTCTTCTGTGCCATCATTATCTTCGCCTTTGGAATTGTGGAAGGCGTGGTCAACACCGTGCAAATGGATGGTGTGTGGTAGGTAGTGGGTGTTTTCGAGGGTGATAAAAACTTTGTCGCCTTGCTCGACGCGGATGGTGGGGGAAGGCGCACGTAGCATCGGGATGGCGACCACGGAATTGAAGTTCTTCAAAGCCATGCCGCGCGATTTCGGCGCGTACACCCATAAGCCAGGTTGGATGCCGGGGGCAATGGGGTAGGTGTTGATGAGGAATTCGCCATCGGGGCTGGAGCCGTTCAGTTCCACCACTTCCAGTTTGATGTGAATTTCATCGGGGTCGCCGTCCTTATCAACGTCCTCGCCCAAAATTAGGGCATCTTGAGCCAGATCAGTCTGCATCAAAGTCATCATGGAGACATTGTTGGTGCCTTTGACCGAGGTTGCCACTTCGTAAGGGTTATCGGGTTCGCAAGCAAGGGCAGGGGCAATGTCTACGCCTTCGATAGTTTGCGCTGGCCGCCAGTCGGGATGTTCGTTCGAGCAAGGTTTCTCAACGCTACTGGTTTCCTCGGAATGGGTAAAGACAGTCGCAGGTGGCGATATGCCTGCCGATTGTCGGGTTTTTGGTAAGAATTGTAATGCCGCTGCGGTCAAGGCGATGATAAATACTAATAAAATTATAAGGCGTTGTTTGGTCATAACGTGAGGGCAAAAAAGTGTAGCTGCGGGATTTCATGCTTTACAAAAGGATAGTTCCGTAAAATTGACTATCAGCTAATAACTGGCGATAGATTCGTCGGTGCATTTTTTACGTGATTAATGACAGTTATGATACACCAGTTGTTTAGTTGGAAAGCAGGGAATCGGTTTTTCTTTGATGCCAAATAAACAATATCTTACCGAATCTGAAACATTTTGCAGACCGGGGATTATGCATAAACTTTTGGATATAGCTTGTAATCGTCGCATTTTTCAAACATAATACTTGGCCTTCAGTCGCTACGGCTGAAATTAATGGTAATCGTGCCGGTCCTCCCGCAACGATACGCTGTGAACCCCGCCAGGTCCGGAAGGGAGCAACGGTAACAGCAGATTCGTGTGCCGGGATGTGGCTGGTTCGGTTACCGCCCAATCAAGCAACATCTTTTCGAGCCTGCAATGAATTACCAGGTTCTCGCCAGAAAATGGCGACCCCATAATTTCACAGAAGTCGTCGGACAAGAACACGTTGTCAAGTCATTAATCAACGCGCTTCATCATAATCGGCTTCATCACGCCTATTTGTTTACTGGAACACGTGGAGTTGGCAAAACGACTCTCGCCCGAATTCTTGCCAAAGCTATCAATTGTGAAAATCTCCAAGATTATAACCCCTGTGGTGTTTGTGCGGTTTGCCGCGAAGTTGATGAAGGCCGATTTCTGGATTTGATCGAAGTCGATGCAGCCTCCCGCACCAAAGTCGAGGATACTCGCGATTTGCTCGATAATGCCCAATATGCGCCCAATCAAGGCCGTTATAAAGTCTATTTGATAGACGAGGTGCACATGTTGTCTGGGCATAGTTTCAACGCCTTGTTAAAGACCTTGGAAGAGCCTCCGCCGCATGTCAAATTCCTGTTGGCAACTACCGATCCGCAAAAAATCCCCGTCACTGTATTGTCCCGTTGTTTACAATTTAACCTAAAACGGTTGTTGCCGGAACAAATCCTCTCGCAAATGCGCTTCATCTTGGCGCAGGAAAACATCGCCTATGACACACCCGCATTAAAATTGCTCGCCCGCGCTGCTGATGGCAGTATGCGTGATGGTCTGAGCCTGCTGGACCAAGCCATTGTATATGGGGGTGGGAACGTCATTGTAGATGATGTCAGGATGATGCTGGGAATTATTGCCCAGCAGCCGGTGGCTGAAATTTTATTAGCGTTAGCGAAAAATGATGGTCTGGCCATTCTCGATACCATTAACGAAATTGCTGATTTAACAACGGATTTCTGCGATGTGCTGACGCAAATTCTGCAGATTTTGCACAGGATTGCCTTTATTCAGCAATTTCCAGACGCATTCGGACAAGATGTCGACAATGAAACGCTTGTCGAATTGGCGGCGGCACTTAGCCCGGAAGACGTGCAGTTGTATTATCAAATTGGCTTGTTTGGGCAACGGGATTTGGAATTGGCCCCTGACCAACGCAGCGGTTTTGAAATGGTGATGTTGCGCATGTTGGCTTTCAGGCCTGCTGCGATAAATGTTGTATCAAACAAATCAGTGCCTGAACGAATCGGTATTAATGAGGGCCAATATCAAGAAAAGGCGGCCCAGAAGTATCAATCCGCAAATGTTGTGACGATTAGGGAAGCCATCAAAGAAAAATCACCCGAGCAATGGGTGGGAATGATTTCGGCTATGAAGATTGGCGGTATGACCCGGGAGCTTGCCAATAATTGTGTGTTAGAAAGCCTAGATGATAGTGTTTGTGTGCTAAAGCTAGATCCTGGCCATAAACATTTGCTGGGTTCTTTGTCGGAAGATAAGCTACAAAAAGCAATCCAAGCTTATTGTGGCAAGCCCGTAAAATTAGTTTTTAACAATGAAAATATAACGGCTGAAACCCCCGCCATCCAATCGGCAAAAGAGCGCGAAGATAAACAACAAGCCGCAGTCGATGCGATAAATTCAGACGAAAATGTTTTGGCTTTAAAGGAACGTTTTGATGCCAGGATTCTGTCTGGAACCATAGAGCCAGTATGTAAATAGAGGAAATATAAATGAAAAATCCATTAGGGAATTTAATGCAGCAAGCGCAAAAGATGCAGGAAGATCTTAAAAAAGCCCAGGAAGAGATTGCTGCGATGCAAGTGCAAGGTGAATCTGGTGGTGGCCTGGTGACCGTTGTCATGACAGGGAAACGCGAAGCAAGGAAGGTGACGATTGATGACTCACTGTTAGGTGAAGATAAGGATATGCTTGAAGATTTAGTGGCTGCGGCAATAAATGATGCAGTCAATAAAGTGGCTAAAATGAAAAAGGAAAAAATGTCCGCTTTGACTGCTGGCATGTCCTTGCCACCCGGTTTTCAGATGCCTTTTTAACATGCCCAAAAAAGGTTTGTTAGGCCAGTTAATTCAAAGTTTTTGTTGTTTGCCTGGGGTGGGTGTCAAAACCGCCCAGCGTATGGTGTTTTATCTGTTGCAGCGTGACCGTCAAGGAGCAAGGCGGCTGGCTGAATTACTGTTGCTTGCCATCGATAATATCAATTATTGTCGACAATGCCGGACTCTCACAGAGGCAAGCTTATGTGAAATTTGTGCTGATAGGGAGCGTGATGGCAGTATTGTCTGTATTGTAGAAAATTCGGCTGATGTTTGGGTTGTAGAGCAGGCGGCTGCCTTTAAAGGCTATTATTTTGTCCTGCATGGGCGTTTGTCACCATTGGATGGAATTGGGCCTGAAGAGCTGGGTTTGGATTTATTGCGGAAGCAGTTGTCCGCTGGTCATATTAAAGAGTTGATTTTAGCCACCAATTCGACAGTTGAGGGCGAGGCAACTGCTTTTTTTGTTGGGGAATTGGCCCGCAAATATCAAGTGAAAGCCAGTCGTATTGCCCATGGTGTGCCGATGGGTGGTGAACTGGAATATATTGATAGCGGAACGCTGTTCCATGCCTTTAATGACCGTAAAGTGTTTTAAACCTAAAGGATAAAGATTATGGTTGATTGTCTTTTTTGTAAGATGGTTGCAGGTGCCATCAAACCTGATGTGGTGTTTGAAGATGACAATGTGTTGGCGTTCAGGGATATAAACCCGCAAGCTCCAGTACATATCCTGGTCATCCCAAAACAACATATTGCGACATTAAATGAGCTTGAAAGCCCTGTATTGGCGGGGAACTTGATGTTGATTGCCGCCGCTATTGCAAAACAAGAAGGTTTGGCAAAAGACGGCTATAGGGTCAATATCAATTGCAACAAAAAAGGTGGGCAGGAAGTTTACCATCTGCATCTACATCTCATGGGCGGACGCCAAATGATGTGGCCACCTGGTTAAACAAGTTAAATCCGATAATTTTGGTATGTTTTTTAACATCCTGAAATTTTAATTAATTTCAATCAAAAAAAATTTAGACCATAATTTTGTCTGGCTTTCTGGAGTTGAGATAAGGCTATTTTTGTGATGTAATGAAACCGTTTTACGTCTTAATGCACCTCATTTGTTTAAAAAACAAAGGGGGATGGTATCGCCGCAACTTGTTGGGAGAGTAGGCTTCAACTATGCAATTTACTATTAAAAAAGGTTTGGATATACCGATTACTGGGGAGCCCAAGCAAGTGATTGAAAGTGGTAACCCCATTAAAACAGTCGCTGTTTTGGGTATGGATTATGTAGGGATGAAACCTACAATGATGGTTAGTGAAGGGGACAAGGTAAAATTAGGCCAAATACTTTTTAGTGACAAAAAAAATCCAGGGGTGATTTTTACAGCTCCTGGAGCAGGTATTGTAAAGGCAGTCAATCGTGGTGAAAAAAGGGTCTTGCAATCTGTCGTCATTGAACTGCAAGGTGATGAAGAGCTCACATTTGCAAGCTACCATGAAGCGGAGTTAAACGCTTTAAGTGCCACGCAAGTCAAGGAAAACTTAGTTGCCTCAGGTTTGTGGGTTACGTTCCGTACCCGCCCCTATGGTAAAACGCCTGCTATCGACAGCAAGCCAAGTTCTATTTTTGTTACGGCAATGGATACCAATCCTTTAGCTGCTGATCCTGCTGTAATCATTAAAGAACGTGCCAATGATTTTGCGAACGGTTTGACGGTTATTTCCAAATTGACCGATGGTAAAACTTATGTTTGTAAAGCAGTAGGTAGTGATGTCCCTTCGGTTAATGCTTCGGTAACTGTCGCTGAATTTTCTGGTCCGCACCCTGCAGGTCTGCCAAGTACGCACATCCATTATATTGATCCTGCCAATATTAACAAATTTGTCTGGCATTTAGATTACCAAGCGGTTTTGGCCATAGGGTCTTTATTCACTACTGGCAAGTTAAATGTTGAAAGGGTTGTGTCTTTAGCAGGGCCTAGCGTTAAAAATCCACGTTTAGTCCGCACTCGAACCGGTGCCAATACGAATGATTTGGTTGCTTTTGAATTGGATGATACCGTTGAAAACAGAGTTATTTCCGGCTCCATCCTTTACGGTCACCAAGCCTGCGATTGGGCATCCTATCTGGGTTGTTACAGTAATCAGGTTTCGGTATTGCAGGAAGGCCGGGCGCGTGAATTGTTTGGCTGGATTGTTCTTGGCAAGAATAAGTATTCCGCATTGAACGTCTACACATCAAGTCTTGACCGTAAGAACAACCGCAAATTTCCATTGACAACCGATAAAAACGGCAGTGACCGCGCGATTGTTCCTATTGGAGTTTACGAAACAGTCATGCCTATGGACATTTTGGCGACTCCCTTGCTGAAATCACTGGTTGTGGGTGATTCTGACCAAGCACAACTGTTGGGTTGTTTAGAGTTGGTGGAAGAAGACGTGTCATTGTTTACTTTTGTGGATCCAGGCAAGCATGAATTTGCTTCTGTCCTGCGGGCGAATTTAACTAAAATTGAGAAGGAAGGATAATGTCGGCTAGAGATTTTTTAGATAGCATAGAGCCGCATTTTACAAAAGGCGGCAAGCTGGAAAGGTACTACGGTATCTACGAGATGGTAGATACGTTTATCTATACGCCCGCTGATGTAACACGTAGCACTACCCATGTCCGTGACGGTCTTGACTTGAAACGCACCATGACTTTTGTGGTGATTGCGACGGCTTGTTGTGTGCTGATGGCCATGTATAACACTGGTTATCAAGCCAATTTGGCAATGGAAACTATGGGCTTAAGTAATGTTGAAGGCTGGCGCGGTTTAGTGACCAATATATTTGGTTATAACCCGATGAACCCTTTGGCCAATATAGTCCATGGCTCCATGTATTTCTTTCCTGTATACATCGTCACTTTAGGTGTCGGCGGTATTTGGGAAGTGTTGTTCGCCACCGTCCGCAAACACGAAGTCAACGAAGGTTTTTTGGTATCGTCCATGCTTTATACCCTCATCATGCCGCCTGACATCCCTTTGTGGCAAGTGGCTTTGGGCATCAGCTTCGGTATCGTGATTGGTAAAGAAGTCTTCGGTGGCACGGGCAAAAACTTTTTAAACCCTGCTCTAACTGGACGGGCGTTTTTGTACTTCGCCTACCCAGCATCAATGACGGGCGATTCAGTTTGGGTCGCTGTTGATGGTTATACCGCTGCAACTCCCTTAGGTTTAGCAGCAAACGGTGGTCTTGATGCCGTTCATGCAGCCAATTACACTTGGATACAGACATTATTCGGTTTTGAACCTGGGTGTTTGGGCGAAACATCAACAATCGCGATTTTAATTGGCGCAGCATTCCTGTTATACACAAAAGTGGCTTCGTACCGCATTATGGCTGGAGTATTTTTAGGTATGTTGGCTACTTCATTGTTATTCAATAGCATTGGCAGCGATACTAATCCTATGTTCGCCATTCCGTGGTATTGGCATTTGACAATAGGTGGTTTTGCTTTTGGCATGGTTTACATGGCGACTGATCCAGTGAGTGCGGCGATGACCAACACAGGCCGTTGGCTATTTGGCGGGCTAGTCGGGGCGATGACAGTTTTGATCAGGGTTGTGAATCCGGCATTTCCAGAAGGTATTATGTTGGCAATCTTATTCTCTAACATGTTCGCGCCCACGATTGATTATTTCGTCATCCAGGCCAATATTAGAAGAAGGATGAACCGCCATGCTTAATAAAGAAACGCTCAATCAGTATTACGAAAAATTCAAAATTTACCGCGATAAAATTCTGGCTTTAGGTAATGATAGCCTTGAAAAAACTATTGCAATAGCCTTGTCTCTGTGTTTGGTTTGCGCCGTTTTGGTGTCTTTTGCGGCTGTCGCCTTAAAGCCTTTGCAAGTCAATAACAAAGAATTGGATATGAAGCAGAATATCCTTGATGTGGCTGGTTTGCTTGAAGAAGGGGGTGATATCGATGCAGCTTTCGCAGAAAAAATTGAAGCGAAAATTGTCGATCTTGAAACGGGCGATTATGTTGATAGCATAAATGTATCTGAATATGACCAACGCAAAGCGGCCAAAGACCCATTGCTAAGTGTGGCTATCCCCAAGGAAAAAGACATAGCCCACATCAGATTCAAAGCTAAGTATGCCAAAGTGTTTTTAGTGAAAGAGAATTCGGCGATTAAATCAATTATTTTGCCAATTAACGGATATGGTTTGTGGTCTACCTTGTATGGCTTTTTATCATTAGACCCTGATGGTCAAACCGTACAAAGCATTAACTTTTACGATCAAGCCGAAACTCCCGGATTGGGTGGAGAGGTGGTCAATCCTAATTGGCGTGCTTTGTGGAAAGGCAAAAAGGTCTATGCTGAAACTGACCAGCCATCGATGGAAAAAGGCTTAATTACCGAAGCAGATATTGGTGAGCCAGCGTTAAGTTTAATTAAGGGTGTCGTTGATAACAATAAGCCTGGTTCACAATACCAAGTTGATGGCCTAGCCGGTGCAACCTTAACCAGTACAGGTGTGACTAATTTGATTAGATATTGGACGAGCAAAGAAGGTTTTGCTCCGTATTTGAGTAAAGTAAGAACGGTAAAAGGAGCCAAATCATGAGTGCAGTATTGAATGATGAAACAAAAAAAGTTTTAGTTGAGCCTTTGGTAACAAATAACCCCATAACTTTGCAAGTTTTGGGTATTTGTTCAGCATTGGCTGTTACTTCACAGATGTCAACTTCGCTGATTATGGCATTGGCTTTAACATTGGTGACGGCATTTTCCAGTGCGGCAATCAGTGCGATAAGAAACCATATACCCAGCAGTATTCGGATTATTGTACAAATGACGATTATTGCTTCATTAGTTATTGTCGTAGATCAAATATTGAAAGCATTTGCTTATGATGTCAGCAAACAGCTATCAGTATTTGTTGGCTTGATCATCACCAACTGTATCGTCATGGGACGCGCCGAAGGTTATGCGATGAAAAACCCGCCATTAGAAAGCTTTATGGATGGTATCGGAAACGGTTTGGGCTATAGTTTGATATTGATTATTGTCGCTTTTTTCAGGGAAACTTTAGGTTCCGGCAAATTATTGGGTATCGAAGTTTTCCCACTAACCAAAGATGGTGGCTGGTATGATCCCAATGGCCTGATGTTATTGCCTCCTAGTGCTTTTTTTATTATCGGCTTGATCATTTGGGCTGTGCGTGAATTCAAACCAGAACAAAACGAAAAAGTGGAATTTAAAATTATGGCGATTGCTCATGGTGAAGGAGGGCATCACTAATGGAAGCTTATATCAGTCTATTTGTTAAAGCGGTATTTATTGAAAACCTAGCACTTTCCTTCTTTTTGGGAATGTGTACCTTTATCGCCGTTTCCAAGAAAATTGCTACCGCTATGGGTTTGGGTATTGCCGTCATGGTTGTGCAAGCCATTACTGTTCCGGCAAATAATCTTGTTTACCACACCTTGTTAAAAGAAAATGCTTTGTCATGGCTAGGGATTACTGGCGTAGATTTAAGTTTTTTGGCTTTGTTAAGCTGTATTGGCATGATTGCGGCCTTAGTACAAATTTTGGAAATGATTTTGGATAAATTTTTTCCTGCTTTGTATCATGCACTAGGCGTATTCCTACCATTGATCACTGTCAACTGCGCCATCTTAGGGGGTAGTCTATTTATGATAGAGCGTGATTATAGCTTTGGTGAAAGCGTCACTTATGGTGTCGGTAGTGGTTTAGGCTGGGCTTTGGCTATTACCGTCATGGCCGGTGTGCGCGAAAAACTTAAATACAGTGATATACCGGTCGGTTTGCAAGGCTTAGGAATCACTTTTATAACTGCGGGTCTGATGTCACTTGGCTTCATGGCTTTCTCTGGAATCCAACTTTAAGAAGGTGTCGTAATGCTGGAAATTTTATTAGGCATTATTATTTTCACGGCTTTCGTGATTGCGCTAGTTTTCATGATTATTGGCGCAAAAAGTAAACTGGTCGCCGAAGGAGATGTTGAGATTCTGATCAATGATGAAAAGAAAATCCATGTGCCTGTCGGATCGAAATTATTGACCGCGTTGGCCGACAATGGCCTGTTTGTGTCCTCAGCCTGCGGTGGCGGTGGCACTTGCGGACAATGCAAAGTGAAAATCAACTCAGGCGGTGGTGAAATATTGCCAACTGAATTAAGCCATATCACGAAACGTGAGGCTGCCGAGGGTGAGCGTCTTTCCTGTCAGGTTTCTGTCAAACACGACATGAATATTGAAGTTGAAGATAGTGTCTTTGGTGTCAAAAAATGGGAATGTACCGTTAAATCTAATCATAACGTGGCTACTTTCATCAAAGAACTGGTGCTTGAACTACCGGAAGGAGAGGCCATCAATTATCGTGCTGGTGGCTATATCCAAATTGATTGTCCCGCCCATGTTGTCAAGTACAGTGACTTCAATGTAGAAGAACGTTTCCGTGACGATTGGGATAAATTTAACCTCTGGCGTTACGTGTCTGAGGTTAAAGAGCCTGCTTTGCGTGCTTACTCGATGGCTTCATACCCTGAAGAAAAAGAAATCATGCTGAACGTGCGTATTGCCACCCCGCCACCTCGAGCACCTGAAAATGTGCCACCCGGAATCATGTCTTCTTATATTTTCAGTTTGAAGCCAGGCGATAAATGTATTGTTTCAGGGCCTTATGGTGAGTTTTATACCAAAGATACGGATGCGGAAATGGTGTTTATTGGTGGTGGAGCTGGTATGGCACCTATGCGGTCACATATTTTCGACTTATTAAGTAGATTAAAATCAAAACGCAAGATCACTTTCTGGTACGGTGCACGTAGCAAACGTGAAATGTTCTATGTTGAAGATTTCGATATGCTGGCAAGGGAAAATGAGAACTTCACTTGGCATGTCGCATTGTCTGATCCATTGCCCGAAGACAATTGGGATGGCTATACAGGATTTATCCATAACGTTGTGTATGAAAATCACCTAAAAAACCACCCAGCTCCTGAAGATTGTGAGTTTTATATGTGCGGCCCGCCAATCATGAACAGCTCATGTATCAAAATGTTGTTGGATTTGGGTGTCGAACCCGAAAACATCATGTTGGACGACTTCGGCGGTTAAGCCAATACTAACCCTCTTCTGGATTTGATCACATAATTTTCAGAAGAGGATTTGTTTTGTACAAATTCAGTATCCATTCATTTCCATAGATTAAATTCCATTAAGTAACTAGCAGTTTATCGCTAGATAAACTAATAATTTGCTATTTAACTGGGTTCATCTATGAAACGTGTCAAATTTATATTCCTGCTATTCTCTCTGCTTTTTTCACAAGCAATATTCGCCTTACGTTGCGGACATGAGTTAGTCGATTTGGGTGACAACAAGAAAGATGTACTCAATAAATGTGGCGAACCTGAATCAATTGATACCCATGTTGAAAGAAGAGGTTCCAGTAATTTTGCTAACGGATCAAGATATTTCGGTAATAAGTCGAGGCAACATCCAGGTGCTTCAATTACGTATGGACAACATCACTATGTCGAAGTGGATGTGCTAGTGGAAGAATGGATTTATGATTTTGGTCGTAGACGGCTACAACAATACCTACGTTTTGAAAATGGCAGATTAAAAGAAATTAAAACCTTAGGCCGTGGAAATTAATCCTAGCCATCGGGTTGTTTAAAATTCGGGAGATAAGATAATGACATACTTTTTGGTGACGTTTTTATTCATGTTAATTGCCGTTGGATTTATGGCGGTAGGTGTGATGTTCGGCAGAAAAGCCATAAAAGGCTCATGCGGTGGAGTCAATAACAGCAACTGTGTTTGTGTAGAAAAATGCGACAAACGCAAAAAACTTGAAGCTGAAGGCCGTGCTTGATTTTGGTTTCTGCAGTTGATTAAGCCCAGCCTTTATTGGCATGATTATGAAACTTTCGGTGTCGATCCAAAGCGGAATCGCCCTGCACAGTTTGCAGGTATCCGTACTGATACAGATTTTAATATCATTGATGAAGCGCTTGTCATTTATTGTAAGTTAGCGGCCGATAGCCTCCCTCATCCTGATGCTTGTTTAATTACCGGCATTACTCCCCAGTTAGCCGAACAAAAAGGTGTTTGCGAAGCAGAATTTATCCGCTTGATCCATGCACAATTGGCACACCCCAATACTTGCGCCTTAGGATATAACAGCATCCGTTTTGACGATGAAGTGACTCGAAATTGCCTGTACCGTAATTTCTATGATCCTTATGCAAGGGAATGGCGGAATGGCAATTCCCGTTGGGATATGATAGATGTGGTAAGGGCGGTGCGGGCTTTACGGCCTACAGGAATTGATTGGCCTGTTGATGGGCAAGGCAAACCCAGTTTTCGGTTGGATCAATTGACCGCCGCCAACGGTATTGTTCATGATAACGCCCATGACGCACTCGCCGATGTTTACGCCACCATAGCTATTGCCAAACTTGTCAAAAAAAGGCAACCAAAGTTATACCAGTTTCTTTGGCAAAATCGGACTAAAAATGCAGCCTTAGAATTGCTTCAACTAGGTGGTTTTTCTCCTGTCGTTCATGTTTCGGGCAAATATCCTGCTGCAAAACATTGTCTTGCCATCGTTTTGCCAATTTGCAAACATCCTACGAATACTAACGGTGTCATCGTCTATGATTTATCGGTAGACCCGTCTCCTATGCTGGCTTTATCAGCAGATGGCGTTCGGCAACGGATTTTTACGGCAAATGATGACTTACCTGAAGGGGTTGACCGGATACCATTAAAAACAGTGCATATCAACAAATGTCCGGTTTTGGCACCGATATCGGTCATTAGGCCCGAAGATAGGGAACGCCTCCAGCTTGATATGAAGTTATGTTATGAAAATTTGGCGGTCATTAAAGCAGCGGCTGGCTTATCGGTTAAATTGGCAAAGGTATTCGATGATAGGGCTTATTCGGTGGAAATATCAGACCCAGATTTGGCGATTTATAGCGGGGGATTTTTTTCAGAATTTGATAAGCGGCAAATGGCGAAAATTTGTAAAATTGACCCAAAAGAGTTGGCAACAAAACAATTTCAGTTTAGTGATAAACGTTTTCCAGAGATGATATTTAGATACAGGGCTCGTAACTATCCAGAAACCTTAACGGCCGAAGAAGTGCAAAAATGGAAACAGTTTTGCATTAACCATTTAACTGGCAATGAAGCAGATGATTTTGGGATAAGCTTAAAAGAGTTTTTTAAGCAATTAAATCTTTTAGATAAAAGTACGGGAATTAACCATGAAATAGTAAATTTATTGCATGATTATGCCAATCAAAAAATGCGCGATTTGGGATTAGCTTTAAACGATATAGGATAATCAATAGTATCTTTGCTTGATAGCTTGGGCTAATTGATGTACCGCCATAGCGTATTTATTGCTATTGTTATAACGCTTTATCACCTTAAAGTTGCTATAGACCTGCCAATATTCGTTACCTTGATAAGTGCTCAACTCTATAACCGAAGCATCGCTAGATGGAGTCGTCTGATGGGTCACGGGCTGGTTGAATTTCCAACCACTACGGGAAAAATAATTGGCGACACTACCTATCGCATCCTCTGGATGCCATATGTCCCGCCGTCCATTGTGGTCAAAATCAACCGCCAAACGGCGGAAGCTGCTAGGCATAAATTGCCCCAAACCCATCGCTCCTGCCCATGAACCAACTGGTTGCTTGGGTTCATAGCCCTCTTCACGCGCCATCAACAGAAAATTTTCGAGTTCGGAAGTGAAAAATTTGGATCGTCTATAAGTATCGAAAGCCAATGTGGTTAAAGCGTCAAAAACGCAGGTTTTGCCTATATTTTTGCCAAAGTAAGTCTCAACGCCAATGATGGCGATAATATACTCAGGATCAACCCTATAGTCCGCACTTGCCTTATCAACTGAATCTGCATGATTGCGCCAGAATTTTACGCCGTCGTTAATATGGGCTTCAGTTAGGAATTTGTTGCGATAACGTGTCCAGCTTCCCTCGCGCGGTTTTGTCGGGCCCTGGGAAGGAGCGGGACTCTCAAGGCGGATGACTGACTCCAGTCGGTTGGCCTGTGAGAACAAGCCATTTAAATAGTCTTCTGAAAAACCATGTTTGACTACCATTTGCCGGATGAAATTTTGTACCGAATAATTACCTGCATAATCCCCTGTGACCGATGAAGCCGAATAGACTTCGAAATTTTCCTTAGGTGGATTATAAGTATTGAATTTTTCAAGGATTTGGTTTGGTTTTTCGGGTATCGAAGCTATTTTAACTGCTTGTGGTAAATCGGTTTGTTGCGTTGGTTTGTTAGCACAACCTGTAAGCAAAATAGCAACAAGTGAATTTATAAAAAATTTATTGGACATAGCTGCAACAAAATCCTAATTAGTGGTTGCACAAAATCTAGTAGGTGTTAACTTTGGAAAGCCTTGCACGTTAGATGATAATTACAATTTTACTTATAACCTAGTAGAATATCTTAGAATATGTTGTAAGAAAATGACAACATTAATGTTAAATAACTGTTTTTAAAATGATTCCGAATATAGGAAATTTTAAAACAAATTTTATTCGATCAAATCGAAATTCATGTTTATTGAGGTAATTAGCGTGGAGCTAAGCGGTGCACAAATTGTGGTTCAGAGCCTTAAAGACGAAGGCGTAGAATATATATTTGGTTATCCTGGCGGGGCGGTGTTGCATTTATATGATGCGCTTTTCCAACAAGATGATGTCAAACACATCCTCGTTCGGCATGAACAAGGAGCAACTCATGCCGCAGATGGTTATGCGCGTGCTACTGGTAAACCAGGCGTGGTGTTGGTCACCTCCGGCCCAGGTGCGACCAATGCCGTGACAGGGATTGCAACGGCTTACATGGATTCCATTCCTATGGTCATTATTTCCGGCCAAGTGCCGTCACCAGTGATAGGTAGCGATGCATTCCAAGAAGTAGATATGGTGGGGATTACCCGTCCGTGTGTAAAACACAATTTTTTGGTTAAGGATGTGACAAAATTGGCGGAAACGGTAAAAAAGGCGTTTTATGTCGCGACCACTGGCCGTCCCGGTCCAGTTGTTGTTGATATTCCAAAGGATATTACCGATCCAAATATTAAAGTTCCCTACTTATACCCTAAAAAAGTAGTGATGCGCTCTTATAACCCGTCTATAAACGGTGACAAAGAACAGATAAAAAATGCTGTTGAGCTTTTGTTGGAAGCGCGTAAGCCAGTCATATATTCTGGTGGTGGTGTAATTTTAGGGGAGGCGAGTGAGGAATTGACTGAGTTTAGTCGAATGCTTGGCTTTCCTGTAACCAATACCTTGATGGGTTTGGGTGCATATCCGGCTACTGACAAGCAATTTATTGGTATGTTAGGTATGCATGGTACTTATGAAGCCAATATGGCAATGCATGAAAGTGATGTAATTATTGCTATTGGTGCACGTTTCGACGATCGTGTCACCGGCAAATTGGATCTATTCTGTCCATACGCCAAAATCATCCACATTGATATTGATCCTGCGTCAATTTCAAAAACGGTTAAGGTAGATGTAGCTATTGTCGGCGAAGTAAAAAACGTTCTTAAACAAATGCTTGTAATGATTAAGGATCATATGTCACAAATTCATAATAAAGCCTTGGATGAATGGTGGCATCAAATTGACCAGTGGCGGTCTTTACAATGTTTGGAATTTGATCGCGCAAGTTTGCTGATCAAACCACAATACGTTATTGAACAGCTTTATGCCGTTACCCGCGGCGATGCGTATGTCACTTCGGATGTCGGCCAACATCAGATGTGGGCGGCACAATATTATCATTTTGATAAACCGCGCCGTTGGATCAATTCCGGTGGTTTGGGAACCATGGGTTTTGGGTTACCATCGGCTATTGGTGTCAAGTTGGCATTTCCTGATGCCGATGTGGCTTGTGTTACTGGGGAGGCCAGTATCCAAATGTGCATACAGGAACTATCGACAGCCTTGCAATATAAAACCCCTATCAAAATTATCAATCTGAATAACCGATACATGGGGATGGTGAGGCAATGGCAGGAGTTTTCATATGAAAGCCGATACTCCCATTCTTACATGGACACTATTCCTGAATTTGTTAAATTGGCGGAAGCTTATGGTCATGTTGGTATGCGTATTGATAAACCAGAAGAAGTCAGGTCGGCATTAGAAGAGGCGTTTGCCCTGAAAGATCGTACTGTCTTTCTTGACATCATTACTGACCGGACAGAAAACGTTTATCCAATGATTGAAGCAGGTAAAGGCCACCATGACATGAAATTAAGGGTGGCGACGGGAACATCAACAGACAGGGAGTTGGCATAATGAGACATATCATTTCCATACTGATTGAAAATGAGTCCGGCGCATTATCGCGGGTGGCAGGATTATTTTCGGCGCGTGGTTACAATATCGAATCACTGAATGTGGCGACTACCGAAGACCCTAGCCTTTCCAGAATGACTCTAGTGACGCGTGGCAGTGAGCACATTGTTGAGCAAATCATAAAACAATTGAATAAACTGATTGATGTGGTAAAACTCATTGATTTGGCTGAATCGACCCACATTGAGCGAGAATTGATGATGGTCAAAATTAAGGCAACAGGAAACACGCGTGATGAGATTCGTAGTCTGGCAGAGATTTTCCGTGGCAAAATTCTCGATGTGACGGCAACCACTTATGTCATTGAAGTGACTGGGCCGTCCGAGAAATTGGATGCGTTTGTTGCTGCTATTGCTCCAGAAACCATTCTTGAAGTCGTCCGCTCCGGACCAACCGGTATATCTAGGGGCGAGAAAGGCTTTAATTTATAACCAAGAAATTTTTTCAAACTAAAAATTACAAGACAGGAAATACCATGCAAGTTTATTACGACAAAGATGCCGATTTATCTATCATCAAAGCCAAAAAAGTGGCGATTATCGGCTACGGTTCACAAGGACACGCCCACGCTCTCAACTTGAAAGAATCAGGAGTTGACGTAGTTGTCGGATTGCGTTCAGGTTCCCCATCTGTGGCTAAAGCCGAGGCCTGCGGTTTGGTGGTCATGGAAGTTGCGGAAGCAGTGGCGGCGGTTGATATTGTCATGATTTTGACACCTGATGAATTTCAGTCGCAATTATATAAAAACGAAATCCTGCCTAATATCAAACAAGGTGCGGCCTTGGCGTTCGCGCACGGTTTCTCAATTTTATACAACCAAGTTGTACCACGTGCCGATTTGGATGTCATCATGATCGCTCCTAAAGCGCCAGGCCACACCGTGCGTTCAGAATTTGTCCGTGGCGGCGGCGTGCCGGATTTGATCGCGGTGCATCAAGATGCTTCGGGTACTGCCAAAGCCATTTGTTTGTCATATGCGTCAGCAATTGGTGGCGGACGTTCAGGTATTATTGAAACCACATTCCGCGATGAAGCCGAAACTGATTTGTTCGGTGAGCAAGCAGTCTTGTGCGGCGGCGCTGTCGAGTTGATTAAAGCCGGTTTTGAAACTTTGGTGGAAGCGGGTTATGCACCAGAAATGGCCTATTTCGAGTGTTTGCATGAACTGAAATTGATTGTCGATTTGATGTACGAAGGCGGTATTGCCAACATGAATTACTCGATTTCCAATAATGCCGAATACGGTGAATATATCACTGGGCCTAAAGTTATCAATGAAGAAAGCCGTTGGGCAATGCGTGAAGCATTGAACAACATTAGAAACGGCGAATATGCGAAAAAGTTTATTATGGAAGGTGCGGCCAATTATCCTGAAATGACCGCAAGACGCCGTTTGAATGCCGAGCATCCCATCGAAGTGGTCGGCGCACAACTGCGTAGCATGATGCCTTGGATCAAAGCCAACCAAATCGTTGACAAGAATAAAAATTGATTGAAAGACAGGGTGTTGATGGGAGGGGAATTCGGTATCGAGGCTTGAGTTTGCTTGATTTAATATCATGGCAAACAGTATGTGATAGAACTTTTGAAACCGTCGCATCTTTCTTTATAGAGGGGTTCGGCGGTTTTTTTGTAAGGATTTTCTAGTTTATCTGTAAATCTTAAAGTTTTTTTTGACCCGCTTTTTGAGTACTCCATTTTTATGAAAATAGTTTCAACCGTCTCCATTATCATTTTGTTGGCCGCTTTGTTGGGCTGGGCAATGAACCAGCCGCAGGATGCTGGCCCAGATGTCCCTGAGGGCAAGCTCAATAGCTTATCTTTTGCGCCGTTTTGGGAAGGACAGGGGCCGATGGATGAAATTTTTCCTAGCGTTGCACAATTAGAATCCGATTTGCGGCTGATGAGTTATAAAACCCATTCCATCCGTACTTATGCCAGTGCCGAAGGTACGATGCCAGAGATACCTCCTTTGGCGCGGAAATATGGTTTGACCATGATTCAGGGTGCTTGGCTGGGTAGTGTCAAAAAAGGCAATAAGTTGGAGGTTGATGAGCTGATCCGCTCGGCCAATGCCAATGCAGACGTGGTTAAACGGGTGATAGTCGGCAATGAAGTGTTGTTACGCGGTGATCTGGAGCCAGAAGCATTGATCCAATACATCCGTGAGGTAAAACAAGCCGTCAAGCAGCCGGTTTCGTATGCCGATGTTTGGTCGATGTATATGAAATACCCTGAGCTGATTAAAGAAGTCGATTTTATAACCATCCATATTTTGCCATATTGGGAAGACGAACCGATTGCGGTTGATGAGGCTCCGGCGCATATCGAGCGCATATATAAACATGTCCAGCAGGAAGCGGAATCTATTGCTCCAAATAAGCCAATTTTAATAGGTGAATCGGGTTGGCCTAGCGAAGGCCGACAACGCGGCTGGGCAGTGCCTAGCGTGGTAAATGAAGCGAAATTTATCCGCGGATTGATTAAAGTCGCCAACGCCAATGGCTTTGACTACAACATAGTCGAGGCCATTAACCAGTCTTGGAAAAGTGAATTGGAAGGCGTTGTCGGCGCAAATTGGGGGTTGTTCTCTGTTGACAGGGAAGAAGTGTTTCCACTTATGGGCAAAGTTTACGAAAATCCGCATTGGTATAAAGTGTGGGCGTTTGCGATTGCAATTTTCTTATTTGCCGTAATCGTATGGTGGAAACCGTTGCAAGCCTTACCGATTTTGCCCATGGCGGGTTTGTTGCTATTGTGGCAAATCCTTGCCTTATTATGGGCTAACCAAGCTGAATCTTTGTGGTTTACCAGTTATACGATTTGGCAACGTTTGTTTACTGTATTGATGGTCGCTTTTAATGCCGTATTAGCAGTACTATTCTTGCAACGGGCTTATATAATCTTGGCGAAGCAAGCAACTAACGAATTAATTGGCTTTTGGCTTTATTGGCTTTATTTATTTTTTTGCGGTTTTGTCATTTTCAAGACGTTTTTATTGGCTATAAACGGCCGTTATATCAGTTTCCCAATTATTACTGCCAGCATTCCGGTTTTAGGTATTTTAGGATCATTATTAATCCACTATGCAAGCAAGCGGCAGTATTCAATTAATATCAGAGATTTAGTCGGTGAAATTAAGAAACCGTTTAGACACGATAAACGCTTAGGGTTTGCCTTGTTACTGACTGGTTTTGCGTTGATTTTTGGGGAAGCGATGGCTTTTATGCAAAGCCGCGATCTGATTCTGGCTTATCCAGATTTCAGCAAAAGATTGCTAACATCGTTTAATTTTACATTGACCAATCAACAACTGCTGCTATGGCTGATATGTTTGCTTATCCTTGCATTGCCTTTACTGGTTGGCAGAAAAAAATCTGAATATTAAATTTGCATTCATCAATATATTCTGAATGGTCAAGCTATTAATCTTTAGAGCGTTGTCAACTTGGCCGTAAATCGGGGCAAGATGCGAGCTCCCTCCAACTACAAACCGAAAACTTAACCGACTGAAGCCTATTAAATTCGCTGGCCGATAACTAATCATTGACGAAGCAGTAATGTTTCAGAGGGCCACTACCAACCACGCCGTCACGAGAATTAGGTTTAATTGTCTTAAACATCACAAAACCGTTTCTCTTGCTCATTCCCTATTAGCGGGTATTATTCATAAATGCCAGTTGTTTAATGGTTTTTTTAAGGAATATCCAGATTCATGCACTCATTTATAGACACTTAGCAGATAATTGTGCAATATGCACTTTTGATAAAGAGGCATTTTGACTTCCGTACACTAATTGCAAGCATAACTTCTGCTTGTGTTTATGGCTATGAAAATGACCGCAGTCAAGAATCCCGCAAACACAACCATCAGGTAAAAATATGGCTTCCAATTCCAACCGACCTACTTCCCCGCATTTGCAAATCTACAAACTGCCATTGACTGGCATAATCTCAATTTCCCACCGTATTACGGGAGTGATGCTGTCTGCGGGTCTGCTGTTGATCGTTTTTATGCTGTCGGCTATTTCAGGCGGAGTTGATAACTATAGTGAAATGCAAGCAGTTATGAATACATTATTGATGAAATTGATCTTTTGGGGATTTATTTACGCCCTATTTTTTCATTTATGCCATGGTGTACGGCATTTAATTTGGGATGCAGGTGGGACTTTTGCCATAGAAACCTTGAATTATTACGCAATAATCGAGCTTGGTGCGGCGTTTGTTTTGACTTTAATTGTTTTGATCTTCATTTAAGAGGCTGCTTTATGGAATTTAGACCCCCTTTAGCCAAAGCTTTAGGTTTAGGTTCGGCGAAAACCGGAACTTCGCATTGGTGGATGCAGCGTGTCACTGCTGTGGCTTTGGTTCCCTTGTCTTTTCCGTTAATCATCTTACTCAATTTGTGCATTAATGCACCTTACCTCGAAACCGTAGCTTGGCTAGGTATGCCGTTTAACTCAGTGTGCATCGTCGCTTGGATACTGGCAGTGTTTTACCACGCGGCGTTGGGCTTACAGGTGGTGATTGAAGATTATGTCGCCAACGAAGGCGCGAAAATCATTACGGTATGGGCGGTAAATCTAGCGTTCCTATTTCTGGGACTGGCGGCATTGCTGGCGGTTTTGCGTATTATTTTAGTGGGATAAGGCATGTCTACAAGTTACAAAATTATTGAACACGCTTATGATGTTGTCGTAGTCGGCGCAGGTGGTGCAGGTTTACGGGCCACCTTTGGCATGGCGGAAAAAGGCTTGAAAACAGCGTGCCTGACCAAAGTTTTCCCCACCCGTAGCCACACTGTTGCTGCGCAAGGTGGCATCAGTGCAGCATTAGGCAATATGGGCGAAGACGATTGGCGTTTCCACATGTACGATACCGTCAAAGGTTCGGACTGGCTAGGTGATCAAGACGCGATTGAATATATGTGCCGCGAAGCGATTCCGGCAGTGATTGAGTTGGAACATTACGGCGTGCCGTTTTCACGCACCGCTGACGGCAAAATTTATCAACGGGCGTTCGGCGGGATGACCACGCATTACGGTAAAGGCTTAGCCCAACGCACTTGTGCAGCGGCGGACAAAACGGGTCATGCAATTTTGCACACGTTGTACCAGCAGGCCTTGAAACATAATGCCGAATTCTTCGTAGAATACATTGCGCTGGATTTGATTATGCAAGATGGCGAATGTCGTGGCGTGTTGGCGTGGTGTCTGGATGACGGTTCGATACATTTGTTTAAAGCACACCAAACGGTGTTGGCGACAGGCGGTTATGGACGTAGTTATTTTTCCTGCACTTCCGCACATACCGTTACTGGCGATGGCAATGCGATGGTTTTGCGAGCAGGCCTTCCCTTGCAAGATATGGAATTCGTACAGTTCCATCCGACCGGAATTTACGGCTCAGGTTGTTTGATTACCGAAGGTGTGAGAGGCGAAGGGGGCTATTTGACCAATTCTGAAGGTGAACGGTTTATGGAGCGTTACGCGCCATCGGCGAAAGACTTGGCTTCCCGCGACGTGGTCAGCCGCGCCATGACCATTGAAATTAACGAAGGCCGGGGTGTTGGCAAGCTAAAAGACCATATTTACCTACATATCGAACATCTCGATCCGGCGATCATCCACGAGCGTTTGCCGGGCATTGCCGAAACCTCAAAAATTTTTGCGGGTGTCGATGTCACGAAAGAACCGATTCCTGTTCTGCCGACTGTGCATTACAACATGGGCGGAATACCCACCAATTACCAGGCCGAGGTGGTGACACTGGATGGCGATAATCCCGATAAAATCGTCCCTGGCCTGATGGCAATCGGCGAAGCGGCCTGTGTATCTGTGCATGGTGCTAACCGCTTGGGTTCAAATTCCTTGCTGGATTTGATTGTGTTCGGACGCTCAGCGGCAATCCGCTGTTCCGAACTCATCAAACCAGGCATAGCCCATAAACCCTTAAATAAAGATGCTTGCGAACCTGCCTTGGCGCGTTTTGACAGAATCCGCAATGCCAATGGTAGCCGAAGCACGTCGGATGTTCGCTTGGATATGCAGCGGACAATGCAAACCAAAGCTGCCGTTTTTAGAACGGAAACCACTCTGGATGAAGGCATTAAGGCCATGGCAACCATCAGTGCCTCATTTGCAGAGGTGGGAATCAAAGACAAGTCCATGATATGGAACACCGATTTGGTGGAAACTTTGGAACTGGACAATTTGCTCGCCCAAGCCAGTGTCACCATCAACGCGGCAGGTAACCGTAAGGAAAGCCGTGGCGGTCACGCACGGGAAGATTATCCCAACCGTGATGATGCCAACTGGATGAAGCATACCTTAACTTGGTTAATTGACGGCAAAGTCGATATTGATTACCGTCCTGTACATTTGTTCACGTTGTCGGATGATGTTGAGGTGATTCCACCGAAAGAGCGGGTTTATTAGTTTTTTTGATGCAGCAGTATAAAAAACCAACCAACCAAACAAATAATGCTAGGACTACCGAAGTTTTATCGTGAACAAATGAGAATATGCTCAAAAGCATTTCGACTATAGGCCGATAACTAACCAAGCTGCAATGTAAATTACTTTCCCCATGCCAACCCTATCAAACCGAGATATACCCCATGGCTGAATTCACCCTACCCAAAAATTCCGTACTCGCCAAAGGCAAAATCTTCAAAGCCTCTGCGCAAGCCACCAATATCCGCCGCTTTGAAGTGTATCGCTGGGATCCTGATTCCGGTGAAAACCCGCGTGTAGACAATTACGAACTGGATATGGACGATTGCGGACCCATGGTATTAGATGCGATTATAAAAATCAAAAACGACATTGACAGTACGTTGACTTTCCGTCGCTCTTGCCGTGAAGGGGTTTGCGGCTCGTGCGCGATGAATGTAAACGGTAAAAACACGCTGGCTTGTATTAAGGCAATTGATGCTTATCCTGGCACTATCAAGATTTTTCCGTTGCCGCACATGTCAGTTATAAAAGATTTAGTACCTGACATGACGCATTTTTATGCGCAATATGCGTCCATCAAACCGTGGATAGCCACGCAAACTCCCGCTCCTGCCGATTCAGAACGCCTGCAAAGCAAAGAAGACCGTGCTAAATTAGATGGCTTGTACGAATGTGTGTTGTGCGCCTGTTGTTCAACCAGTTGCCCCAGTTATTGGTGGAACAGCGAACGTTACCTGGGACCAGCGGTATTATTACAAGCCTATAGATGGTTGGCGGACAGCCGTGATGAACATACTGGTGCGCGTTTGGATGAATTGGAAGACCCGTTCAAACTTTATCGTTGCCATACTATCATGAACTGCACCGACACATGCCCTAAAGGCTTAAACCCGGCCAAAGCCATTGCGGAAACCAAAAAACTGTTGATCCAGCGGCAATAATGGAATTGGCAAAGCTGAAATGGCAATGCCGTCGTGGGAGCTTGGAATTGGATTTAGTGCTCAAAAATTATTTGGATACGGTTTATTTGCAAGCAGATAACGAAGAAAAAGCGCGGTTTGTTGAGATGTTGAAATGGGATGATGATGTATTATTGAATTTTTTTGTAAAGACGCACATCGGCAAATAAAAAAACCGAGGCGCATAACCTCACAGTAATGCGCTTCAATACTTTTTACAAATCAGTAACATGGGTTTTTCGCTTCTGTTCAAAACAAATGTAAGGCTAACATAATTGCATCTTCACGACCCTTTTCCGCGGGATAATAGCCTTTTCTAATGCCGATTTCGTTAAACCCCATGTTTTCGTACAATGCAATAGCGATGGTGTTTGATGGCCTGACTTCCAAAAACACCGTCTCTGCCCTGCCTCTACAAGCGTCAATCAAATGCTTGAGCATTTTCCGGCCTATACCTTGGTTTTGCTCGGCGGGATCTACTGAAATATTTAGGATATGTGCTTCACCGGCTCCTATGGTCAGCAGGCAGTAGCCCAAAACCCGGTCAAATTCTTCACAGACCCAGCAACCATAATTGCCTTTTAAGCAATCTTCAAAAATATCTCCTTCCCAAGGAAATAGGTAATTTTTTCTTTCGATGTCCAGCACTTGCGGTAAGTCGGCGCTGGTCATCCTTCTAATACGGAATAAATCCTTGCGCGGTACGGAATCAGGAAAAACTTTGGCATAAAACTCTTTGTCGGCATCGTAAATGACCAAATTTTTAATTCTATCGAACAATTCACGCATGGGTAGCCTCCTTTTATTATTGTTCTTTTTGAAAGGTTTTTTTTGCAAATTGCAGGTCTTGCCAAGCCTTACGTTTTTCTAGCAAAGACCTTAATAAATACGCAGGATGATAAATGACGATGACAGGAAATCTGTTCAAGCGATGTACCTTGCCTCTAAGTTTGGACATGGGTGCGTCAGAATTCAACAAAGTTTGCGCGGCTATACGGCCCACCGCCAAGATGATTTTCGGTTGGATAAAGGTAATTTGCCGTTGCAAGTAATTATGGCAACTTGCCACTTCATCGACATGAGGGTCGCGGTTGTTAGGTGGTCGGCATTTGACAATGTTGGTGATGAACACGTCTTCACGGTTCAGGCCGAGGGCGCGGATCATTTCGGTCAATAATTGCCCGGCATTACCAACAAACGGTAAGCCTTGCTCGTCTTCATGTTGGCCTGGGCCTTCGCCAATAAACAGCCAGTCGGCGTTTTTATTGCCGGAACCGAACACCGTGTTTTTGCGGGCGCTGCATAAGCCGCATTTTTTGCAAGTGGCGACTTCGGCGGACAGGGTGTCCCAGTCATCGCTAACTGGGACACTTATCGGTTGGGCCTCTACACCGCTTGTAATGGCAGCGCTTTGCAGTTCCAAATGGGATGGCGCAAACTGCCGAGGTATCCAAACATCAATACCCATTGCTTCCAGATACTTCAAGCGTTGCGCGTTATCCACAATGCTGCCTATTACACATCAGCTTTCTGCGGATGCTGACGCTTATTTGGATGTTGCAGTTTATTGACTGCGTTGATATAGGCTTTGGCTGAAGCCACTACTATGTCCGTGTCTGCACCTAAACCGTTGACGATGCGACCCGCTTTTTCCAGACGTACAGTGACCTCGCCTTGTGAGTCAGTGCCATTGGTGGTGTTGTTGACAGAATACAAAGCCAACGTCGCATGGGTTTGCACCAGTTGCTCAATGGCTTTTAAGGTCGCATCGACAACTCCTCCCCCTTCGGCACAGCCTATGGCTTCTTTATTGTCAATACGCAAGGTCACTTGGGCATTGGGGACTTCTCCGGTCTCGGAACACACTTTCAGTGCGATCAACTTAACGCGTTCGTCTTCCGCTTCGATGCTAGTTTCGGAAATCAACGCCTGCAAATCTTCGTCAAAAATCTCGTGCTTTTTATCGGCGAGTTGTTTGAAACGCATAAACGCATCATTGATTTCTTCTTCCGAACTGAATTCAAAGCCTAATTCGGTGATACGGCTTTTGAAGGCATTGCGTCCCGAATGTTTGCCCAACACCATCCGGTTTGCCGACCAGCCAACATCTTCCGCCCGCATGATTTCGTAAGTCTCGCGGCTTTTTAAGACACCGTCTTGGTGGATTCCGGCTTCGTGGGCAAAGGCATTCGCGCCGACAATGGCCTTGTTCGGTTGCACCGGAAAACCCGTGATGGTGGAAACTAATTTGGAACAAGTCAAAATTTCGCGGGTGTCGATGCGGGTTTGGCAGTTGAATACATCATGGCGGGTGCGCACCGCCATCACCACTTCTTCCAATGAGGCGTTGCCGGCACGTTCACCCAAACCATTGATGGTGCATTCAATCTGCCGCGCGCCGTTCATCACCGCCGACAAGGAATTCGCCACCGCCAAACCTAAATCGTTATGGCAATGCACAGAAAAAATTGCTTTGTCGGAATTGGGAATACGCGCAATCAGATTAGCAATAGTCGCGCCAAATTGTTGCGGAATGCTGTAACCAACCGTATCGGGGATGTTCAACGTGGTTGCACCCGCATCAATCACCGCTTCTAAAATCCGGCACAAAAAGTCTTCTTCTGATCGGCCGGCATCTTCCGGGGAAAATTCGACATCGTCAGTATATTGCCGTGCCCGTTTGACCGACTTGACGGCATAGTCAACCACTTGTTCGGGCGACATGTTCAACTTCATCTGCATGTGGATCGGTGATGTGGCTATAAAGGTATGGATGCGGCGGCGATCGGCGTTTTTTAAAGCTTCACCCGCACGGTCTATATCTTTATCCAGAGCCCGCGCCAAACCGCATACCGTGCTGTCTTTAATGACTTTGGCAACCGCTTGCACGGCTTCAAAATCACCAGGACTAGCAGCCGGAAACCCAGCTTCAATGACATCTACCCTAAGCCGTTCCAACGCCCTGGCAATACGCACTTTTTCATCACGCGTCATCGACGCACCGGGACTTTGCTCACCATCGCGCAAAGTGGTATCAAAAATAATTAAATGGTCTTTCATAAAAACTCCATACACGGAGAGCTATCAACAATGTTGTTGACAGAAAAAATAAGGATTAATTGAAAATGGAGATTGAATGAGATGGCTGCCCGTCAGGGCAGTAATCTTAGGACGAGGCCGGACACTGAACGCAAGCCCATGATGCCGGAAATCGAACCGACTAAAGAGGGGTGTGTATAAAATGTGAGTTGAATGATGATCATGGCAAAAGACTATACGCGAATGAACAAAAGCCATCAAGCCCATTTTAACCTTTACGATCCTGCAAGATACGCTTGCGTTGCACCAAGGTTATCATCGGCCCTGAAATCGCATAAGCCAGAAACAGCAAAAACAACATGGTTTGCGGTTGCGCCATAATAAACGCGGTACCCAGCATAATGGCAATGGCGACAAAAAACGGCACTTTACCTTTCAAGTCGATGCTTTTGAAACTTGTGTAGCGAAAATTGCTGACCATCAATAATCCAGTGGTGATCGTCAAGGCAATCCCCAAGTATTTGACCATATCGATGGAATATTGGTGTTCCAAACAAATCCAGATAAATCCCGCAAGAATCGCCGCAGCAGCCGGACTTGCCAGCCCTTGAAAATAGCGTTTATCGGCTGTTTCCAATTGTGTGTTAAATCGCGCCAACCTGAGTGCTGCACCCGCAGTATGCACAAACGCAGCGAACAAGCCTAAGCGGCCTAAGCTGGAAAATGCCCACAAATACATGACTAAGGCCGGGGCGACACCGAATGACACCATGTCCGACAAACTATCATATTGCGCCCCAAATTCGCTTTGGGTATTGGTCAGACGCGCTACTCTCCCGTCCAAGCCATCGAGGATCATCGCCACAAATATCGCCACTACCGCAGTTTCATATCGCCCGTTCATCGCGGAAGTTATCGCATAAAATCCAGCAAACAATGCTCCGGTTGTAAACAAATTCGGTAATAAATAAATCCCTCGGCGGCGGATAGAAGCCTTATCAGAAGCCATATTTCAATTAATTCCTTGATGAAATGATTATTTCTCTGAATTATACAATGTGTAAACCAAGCTGCCGCTGAATTTTATCATTTTTACCAAATTATGGTTAAATAGCCAATTTTTTAACATCTGGACTGATTAAATATTATGCTAACTTGCTTAGAAAATCGTGGAATCTATCTTTATAATTATTTGCTTGAAGGATCGATAGCGCTAAGCAGGAAATAATTATCTAAGAAGGATGGGGCATTATTATTGTTTGATCAATAGGGCATTTCCAATAATAGTCGTCCAGCGTTGTATAATAACGATGCGTTACGTATGATTCTATACAATTAATTTTTGTGATAGGAAAAGAAACATGTTGGAAAGACGTAAACATCGAAGAGTACCAACTGATCTCAATTTTTCATTTTTTATTGACGGGCAGGAACATATTGGCAAAGTAGGCAATGTCAGTTTAAGCGGCGCATTTTTATCTGATCCAGAACCTGAATTTATCCCATCACTAATTTCTCATTTGGGCGATCTTAAAATCCAACTTAACGACGAGTTGCTACTACTAAAATCCGAAGTTGTTTATGCGGTAGGCCATGACAATGCTTTTTTTCCGGTCGGGGCAGGTGTTGTTTTTAGTAAAACGGACGAAATGACCCAACTTTGCATAATGAAATTAGCCGCCATTTTAAAGCTTTAGTGAGAGCCTGCTACCAGATTAGGCATATACTTGGAATTTTATTTTATAGCCATGACCAAATGAAACATTATTTTTGCCATTTTTATAAGCTATCCCTCTTTTTTACAGCCATCTTCCTGCTTTGCGGGTGTGAACAGCCAACCGTTGAAAAAATCAGTGGCGAAGCACAAGGTACAACTTACCATATTAGTTTTTGGTCGGCGCAACCCACAAATATACTCGCCATAAAGCAAGCAGTGGATGACGAATTTAAACGCATTGATCAACTGTTATCGAATTACCGCCCTGATTCGGCTATTGAGCAGCTTAACTCGACACTAAGCAGTGAACCGCAAGCCGTAAATGAAGAAATTATTGCTTTGATTGAGCAAGCCCGCACTGTCAGTGTTGCAAGTGCCAATTGCTATGATTTGACAATCAAGCCGTTATTCGATTTATGGGGTTTTAAAACCAACAAGTTTTCACCACCCAGTCAAGAAATCTTGCAATCCACATTACAAGAAGTGGGTTTTGAAAAAATTTTAATCGTGGATAAAACTCATCTACGCAAACTTAATCCAGAATTGAAAATTGATTTGTCCTCTATTGCCCAAGGACATACTGTGGGACGTATCGCCGCCATATTGGAACAACAAGGCATAGACAATTATCTTGTGGAAATTGGTGGCGAGTTACAAACCCGCGGACATAAGCCGGAAGGCGTAGCGTGGCGTATTGCCTTGGAAAAACCGCTATCCGAAGAGCGCACACTACAAAAAATTATTACCATTGAACAGGCTGAACCTCTGTCCGTGATGACATCTGGCACTTATCGGCATTATTTTGATGATCATGGCAAACGTTATAGCCATATTCTTGATGCCAGGACAGGAATTCCCGTAGGGCATAGCACCGTTTCAGTGACAGTGTTCCATAACAATCCGACTCAAGCCGATTCCTGGTCTACCGCCTTGTTGTGCTTAGGACGGGTGGCTGGTCTTGAAGCAGCCAACAAAGCAGGAATCGCGGCCTTATTTATCGAACAACAAGATAAATCTTTTAATGAGTTCAGCAGTGCCGCTTTGCAAGTTTTGCACACTGTTACCATAAAATAATTGCTTGATTTAGTTAGCGAGTTTGTCATCAAAAAGTAATATGCAAGTTGTTACGATATAATCATTAATTTTTTAGCCTTATAAACTTATGTCAAGATTAAATATTCTTGTTGTTGAAGATGAAGATGCCATCAGGGGTATGTTGTTGATGGTTCTTGAGCAAGCCGGCTTTAAATCAATTGCCGCTGCGGACGCGGAGGATGCCCAAAAAGTCTTGGATGACATATCACCTGATTTAATTCTTTTAGATTGGATGTTACCTGGTATTAGTGGTGTGGAATGGGCCAGACGTTTAAAAAAAGAACCTGTTTATCGGGATCTGCCAATCATTTTGCTTACTGCCCGTGGCGAGGAAGAAGACAAGGTTAGAGGTCTGGAAATTGGAGCAGACGATTACATCACTAAACCCTTTTCACCAAAAGAATTGGTTGCAAGAATTCGGGCGGTTCTTCGCCGTAGTGGAAAAATCCAAGGTTTGGCGCAAATTGCTTTAGGCGATTTGATTCTTGACACTGAGCAGCACCGGTTGAGCATAGGCGACAAACAACTGGAAGTCAGCCCAACCGAATTCCGTTTAATGCAGTTTTTTATGACCCACCCGGACAAAGTCTACAGCCGTACCCAGTTGCTGGATCAAGTCTGGGGACGTAGCGTTTATATTGAAGAACGAACAATTGACGTACATATCCGCCGCTTGAGGAAAATTTTAGGGGAACACGGACGGGAAGACTTGGTACAAACTGTAAGGGGTTTCGGTTATCGTTTTTCCCTGATGGAATGAGTTGATGGACGCTTGGCGAAAAGAATTTTTTACCATTCTGTCGCTATTATTAATGGCATTTGTTATTGGTTCTTTAGCCGATGCCATTTACCCAGCCTTATTTTGGATGACATTGTTCCTGTTAATTTACCAATTCCGACAAATACGACGATTTGAAAAATGGATACGCACTGGTGGCAAAGGTAATTACCCTAAAACATCTGGTATTTGGGAAGGAATTTTTTACCATATTTATCGCATTAAAAAGAGCGATAAAAGGCGAAAAAAGAAGCTTAGGAAATTAATAGAACAGTTCCGTCAATCCACTGAAGCCTTGCCCGACGCAGCCGTAGTCTTACGTGGCAATGATGAAATTGATTGGGCCAATAAAGCAGCAAGACAAGTTCTTGGCTTGCAACAAGCTGATAAAGGCCAACGGATTATTAATTTGATCCGGTTTCCTGAATTTATCCGTTACCTCAAATCTGGTAATTACAGCGAACCAGTCATTATTCCGTCACCACTAAATAATCGGCTTACCCTAGAAGTTCGTATTATTTGTTATGGTTCAGGATTACGTCTCTTTCTGGCTCAAGATGTGACGCAATTGAAGAAAATGCAAACCATGCGCAAAGATTTTGTTGCCAATGTTTCTCATGAATTGAGGACACCGTTGACCGTACTGAAAGGTTATTTGGAAACATTGCAAGACATGGACGATGACACTTCGCCCCTACTGACAAATTCTTTCAGGGAAATGCTGGGCCAAACTGAACGGATGCAACATCTCGTTGATGATTTGTTGTTACTGACACGTTTGGAAACCCAACAGAAAAAAAACCACTGTATTGATGTCCCTGCGTTGTTAAGCCAAATTTGCAAAGAAGGTGACACGATGGAAAATGCTTCAAGGCGCATTGAATTAACTTTAGAAGCCCCAGCACATATTTACGGTGATGAGCAGGAACTCCGAAGTGCTTTCACCAATTTGCTCGGCAATGCCCTAAAATACTCAGCTGATGATTCCGTCGTTAAAGTCCGTTGGTATCAGGATAAAGATGAAATTATTTTGGATGTGGAAGACTTTGGAGAGGGTATTGCCGCATCTGAAATTCCCCGAATCACAGAACGTTTTTATCGCGTTGAAAACAAACGCCGGAATAAAATACCGGGAACGGGTTTAGGGTTGGCAATTGTTAAGCATGTGTTGGTGCGTCATGACGCAAGCTTGAGAATTACCAGCGAACTCGGCAAAGGCAGTTGTTTTAGCTGCCATTTCCCTGTTAGACGAAATTGCTGCAACTAAAAATCTAACAAAGTTTAAGGCTATACGGACAGGGCATCCATTAAATCAATCATAAATTCCATCTCTTCTTCTTCAACTTTATCCCAAGCCTTAAACCCCAAACTTTTTAAAACTTCTTGGCCTTTGATATTGTTTTTCATCTCGACCAGTAACTCCTGTATTTCCTAATTTCGATGTGCCAGTTTTGGACCTATCATCAGAGAGTGATGGATAACGCTGATTTCACTTCTAACAAGTACCCGCAGTTTACTTTTGACTATATTGGACAAACCGTCATATGCTTCAGCAAGAAAAATACCGACTTCAGCATTTGCATTTAGCAGTTGTTTTGCTACCAGAATATAAGCATCACAATTTACAGTAATGGAGTTATTTACGTTAATATCCCCTGCCTCTAGCATGATCATACCTATCAATCGTATATCTGGATCATCAGTGGTAGCAATTTTTGTTCCTGGTGAAAAATCAGCAACATCGTATATGGTACTCTCGGCGTTTACTGCAATAATAGCCTCGTCAGAAATTCCGACTGGTTTCGCCAGTGGACGGAAACCTTTCTCACGAACCAACATAGCAGCATCAAAGGGGTTGGCGTAAATTAAATCTACGCCATTATTTTCAATTACAGTTTTTTGTTTTTGGAAAGAATCATACATTTCCAAATGTATGGCTTCAGCAATTTGTTTTTGAAGCCAAGTGTTGAAAATATACCATCCAGTTAAATGATCTGGTGAAAAATCAGGACTGACAGTAAATTGATAACACATAATTTCCTTATTATTTCAATGTGGCATAAAGCTGAATGGCAGCTTCTATTTTAGTCCGCGAAGGCTTACGTCGCACGGAGGTGTAGCTAATCACTTTATTGTTTCTGATATTTGGGATTACCGTAGCTTTTACCCAGTAGTAACTACCATCTTTACGCAAATTCTTGACAATTCCTTGCCAATGTTCACCTTTGTTTACGGTATCCCACAAATCTTTAAAAGCGACAGAAGGCATATCGGGATGCCTTAAAATAGAATGTGGAGAACCGATCAATTCTTTATCAGAATAACCTGACATTTCCACAAAGGCTTTGTTGGCGTGCGTAATAATACCTTCTTTGTCGGTAGTCGAGACAATTAATTTTCCATCTGGATATGGGATTTCTATATCTGAGTATAAAACTAACCGGCTTAATCCGCCGTAAAGCGTAAGCAAGGCTTCCTTGTAATCGCCAACAACATCTTCAGGTTTAAAATCAAGCATTTTTAACAGTTATAAGAAATCAGCGATACTCGCAGCAGCACGTTTGACATCAAGAAAAATCAAGCCCAGTTTGGCATTAGGTTTTGCAAGTACCGTCAATACCGATTCTGAACCTGCGTAAGTCATTAATACATAACCATTAGCACCTTTAATTAATACCTGCTCCAATGTTCCCCTTGCCAATTCTTGGGCGGTTCTGTCACCCAATGAAAGCATAGCGGCACTCATGGCACCCACGCGATCTTCGTCCATACTTGCGGGTAATACAGAGGCTATCATTAAACCATCGGTTGAAATGATTCCCGATGCCTCAATATCTGCCGAAGTACCGTTAAGTTCTGTTAGTACAGAAGTCAACATGTTTGCACGCATATTTAATTTCCTCTTTTTCTTTTTAAAAATGTAAGTTAACGTTCAGATTAACGTTCCTTTGTTGCATAACGTATGCTTAATGCCCAGACTAGAGAGACAAACTCAGGTTGATTAAAATGAGGTATCCCATAAATTGCAATTACAAAACGGTTATTGGAAATAAACAAAGGCCAGAAACCTACTTCACTATTACCGAAAACATTGACTATAGACCACGCTTGGCTCGTGATTCCCATATTATTGACTAATAGGCCGGCCCGTCTGTCGTGAACAGTGGCAATTTCTGCACTCAAAGCCGACAATTCTTCGGCCACTTCATGTGGGAATCCATGTGTTGCAAGATAAAATCCCTGCCTTTCTGCCAGTAGGACTTTACCATTTTCTGAAATTTTGCTTAACAAATCTGGCAGAATGTCTTCAAGTGCACCTGTTGGATAGCTTAAAGGTTCAGTCAATCCTTGTACCCAACTAAGTTTTTGACAATGATGTAATAATTCCAAACACTTCTCTTGATCATCATGATTCATTAAGTCTTGTAAGTTTTCAAGGTTTAATGTTTGTGTTTTGGGTTGTTGGAGCAGCTTTCTTAAGAATTGCCTGGGCTTATCAGATTCCAAAGAAGAAACAGCATAATATGCACCTGCGGGAGTGGGATATAAATAGAGGCCTTCTGTTAAAGAATAGTCACTACTCATATTTATCCCTCTAATCCTGGATCCAATGTATATAACAAAGCTTGAATCAATAAGGAAACATCACTTTTTACCCTAGCGTCAACGGCAAAAACCGGGGGTTTTATTCCAAGGTTATTCAAATGGATATGGTAGTCATCTATGGTTGGTTTTGCGCTCAGGTCCATTTGGGTTATCCCAATCGCCACCGTTGTATCTGAGATAAATTTATCGAACGTATCAAGGAAAAACTTCATATCTTGGAAAGGGTCTGCTCTAGTATTGTCCAGTAACAGCACTAGGCCGATACCACCAGTAACCAGAATATCCCACATAAAGTCGAAACGTTCCTGACCGGGGGTGCCGTAAAGATGGAGCTTTTCTCCACCTGGCAAATTCATAATACCATAATCCATAGCAACGGTTGTCGATGCTTTCCGCATTTTAGCCATATCACTTGCAGAGGCATCAGTTTTTATCGGGGGAACATCGCTGATTGAATTTATAGCTGTAGTTTTGCCGGCTCCCACTGGCCCTGTAAAAATGATTTTATACTGACTCATATTGTTATATTGATTCCGCTATGCTTTCTTGCCAAGCAATGTACTGAGAATCCGACTCAGTAAGCCTTGGTTTTTGTTGGGTTTGATTTCAGGTGACTGTACTAAAACGTCAGCTTCTCTTATAGCTTGGCCGGCCAATCCTAAAGAATACGCTGCACTTATGAACACAAAAACATACTGTGGTTTAATGTTAAGAACTTCAGCAACATTTGGTAAAGTTCTAGGGCCTTGAATCAAAAGGGCCGCAATACGTAATGCGTGGGGAGTGACCAATAAACGGGTGAAGTTGGGCCAGCTTTTCAGATATACGGGCTTTTTTATATCAATTGTGACGGGATAGCGGCCTTTGGAGGCCCAACAAGCCAATTTCCATAAAAAAGCATCCATATTCTGAAACCTTTCTAGAGCCATGTCCCCTTTGTCAACTAACTCTTGACTAAGCGGAGTCACTGACATTTTTGATCCTAAGGTGTTTTTAATAGCTATACCAGAAAAAGACCTTATCTGACTTTCATCAACATCCAGCCACACCTCATTATTGCCCGGAAAAATGATAAGCGGATTCCAGCCAGAGTTTAATTGTCTATTTTGGCCTTTTTCACGACTTACTTTATAAGCAGATTCAACGTAACCTTGAAAATAATCTTTGGGGTTGTAATTGGCTTTGGCAAATTGTTTAGGATCATTAACATCGATACCAGGTACGTTGCCGATAAATGCACCAAAACCTTTTTCGTTCAACTGCATTGCTGCCTGATGTTTAGATGTTTTTTTCTGTTCTTCGGTATCTAAAATATATTTTTTAAGGGCTGGTTTTTCAATTTCAATCCCGTTATGTTCTTCATTTTTTGTAACAGAAGGTAAATTTCCATCAACATTTTCGGATGAATTTAAAGAATTATATAACGTAGATGCATTATTTTGTTGAAGCGAAGCCTTTGCTTTTGCAAGAACGGCGATCATATCATCAGTTTTAACAGGTTTTTTTATCCAGAAGCCATTATTCGTTTGAGGATTGTCATTAAGAGACAGAATAATGGCGGGTCTGTTCGACTTGCTTTCAAAATGCTCACGCAACAAATCCTGTCCGGCAACAGAATCCCCGTCAAAAATATCAACTTCTGAATTATTACTATTAACCACTAAAGCAGCGCCTTTACAAGGGCCCTGCAAATACATTGCCATCATTTTGTAGCTACGTTCATTCATCCCATGTAACGCAACTTTTAATGGATTTTTATTTTTATCCATCGCTATTTTGACCTTTAAATAAATAATTCAATTGATTCCATTCATCGATTATATCGAAACCTGATTGCTTTAATTTATCTTGCATTTGATTAAATCCTTCTTGGTCACGAGTCGATTGGTAGAGGGCTAACAATTCAAGCTGTAATTCAAATCTTTTGGGTTGTTTTAGTATAGCGTTTTCAAGCACATGCTTAGCCTCTTGTAATTGGCTATATTCGATATGGTCACGGGCAATTTCCAAAGGGTCGTAATCAGATTTTTCCGGTTTGTCAATGTAACTGATCATATTGTTTAAACCAATCATACCTTTGGTAAAAATTGAATATTGATTACCTTGTAATAAACCAGAACTAGCCTGCTCGTCTTTTAAGTAATCTTTAATCAACTTAAATTGGTGGGAATCCAAGTTGGATTTAGCCCCCATCAAGACCCTCCAACTAATAGCCAAACCTCGTTTGTTTAAAATGACTAAAAAATCAACAATCGCCGCAAAAAGCTGGTCATCCAATTTTTTATGGAAACAAAAATAAATCCTTTGTAAATGGGTTATTAAAGAATTCGGTTTTCGGGCAATACGGAAGATTAGTTTCTCCAAAAAATCAGAATAATTCAACCGCTCTGGTGACCAGAGCAAATTTGCATTTTGTAATGAAAATAAGCCTATGTCTTTTAAGGGCTTATTTTTTTTTTCGTTTTTACAAACAATCATGTCAGTATCAACAATCATTAGTTTTGCTTCATTGATTACGGTTAGAGAATAGCTCTAAATTATCATTTTACAAGCGTGTTGACCAATAAAATTGCTTGTTTGGAGTACTCCTTTTGGGCAAAAATCAAAATAATGTAAGCCTGACAGCCAATTAATTATAAAATGCATGTTTTTTTATCCGCATCCGTATTATGGAAATGTCTATGAATGAAAACACTATAAACCTTATTGGTCAATACTATACCGCCTTCAATGCCAATGATATGGCTACATTCTTAAACTTACTGACAGATGATGTCATCCATGACATTAACCAAGGTAAACGTCAAATCGGCAAAGATGCATTTACCCAATTTATGGCTTGTATGAACCATAACTACAAAGAGCAGTTGGTAGATATGGTCATAATGTCGACTGCCGATGGTAGCCGGGGGGCGGCTGAATTTACTGTGCTAGGCGAATATCTGCAAACTGATGAAGGATTGCCTGTTGCCCAAGGGCAAAAATATCAATTGCCAGCGGGTGCTTTTTTTGAAATCCGTGACAATAAAGTTGCCCGAATCACTAACTACTATAACTTGCAAGACTGGATTGCCCAGGTTAGCGCATAATTTAGCGGTGTACCGTCAAATGTAATCCTCGAATATTTTTGGCGGTAACCATTACTGCAACACCTTATACAAAATAATTTCTTTTCCCGTGTTCTGATGACTCTCCGTTGGGTTGTTTATAATGTTAAAAGCCATCAGATACTCGCAAAAAAGCCCACAGCCTCAATCCCCGCAATAGCGCAGCGTTCATCCTGATCGGATTTATCACCGCTTATCCCAACCGCTCCCAGTAAGTTGTTGTCCGCATCGCGTATCAATACGCCGCCAGGAACGGGCATGATTTTTCCATCGGCGATGGTGATAAGCGCGTTCATGAAGTCAGGGCGTTGCTCGGCAACGACCGCCAAACTGCGTGAAGACACCCCCATGCTGACTGCACCCCACGCTTTAGCGGTGGCGATTTGCTGGCGGATCATGCTCGCACCGTCTTCGCGTTGCATGGCTTTAATGTGACCAGCGGCATCCAAAACCACTACGGTCAAGGGTGCGAGATTGAGTTCACGGGCGACCTCAATGACGTGGTTGATGATTTGGTTGGCATGTTGGAGGGTCAGGTCATTCATGGTTATTGCTCTGATTACAGTAAAGGGAAAAGATAAGTGGCGATTTTGTCGGCGATAATCGGTTGCGCTTTGGCATTGGGATGTAAGCCATCGGCTTGCATCATGCTGGGGTTGAGCGCGACTTCTTCTAAGATAAACGGTACTAAGGGGATTTTTAGCTCTTCCGCGAGTTGCGGATAGACGTTATAAAACAAGTCAATATAACGTTTGCCATAATTGGGCGGGATTTTCATGCCTAATAACAAAATTTTTGCTCCAGTTTTTTGGACGCGGCGAGTGATTTCCGTTAGATTATTTTTCATGGCCACTGGTGACAAACCGCGCAATCCATCATTTGCTCCCAATTCCAGCAACACTACCGACGGTTTGTGTAAAGCCAAGGCCTTGTCTATTCTTGCCAAACCACCCGCGCTGGTGTCGCCGCTGATGCTTTCGTTATGAATAACGGCATCATTGTGGTCTTTTGACATTTTCAGCTTATCCTGTAATAAAGCCACCCAACCTTGGTCAACGTTAATGCCGTAAGCGGCACTGATGCTGTCGCCCAAAACTAAGATAGATTTTGCCATTGAAGACATTGGCATCGCCATCATTAGAACAATCCCTAAAAATCGGAGCATTATGCACCCTCAAACAAACTTATTAAATAATATTATCGTCGCGGAAAACTTAGGAAAAGCCGTCCCTACTGGCGATAAAACCTTACATATCTTGTCAGCAATAAACTTGATAATCAAATCGGGTGAAAGCATCGCCATCGTCGGCGAATCCGGCTCAGGAAAGTCCACTCTAATTAGCTTGTTAGCAGGATTGGACACACCTAGCAATGGCACGATTTTGTTCAATGGCAAAAACTTAACTGCGATGGATGAAGACGGACGCGCGGCGGTGCGTAGCCAATCGGTCGGTTTTGTCTTCCAATCTTTCCAATTATTGCAAGGTTTGACCGCACTGGAAAATGTCATGCTGCCTTTGGAACTGAACGGCAACCCACAAGCGAAAACGTTGGCGACCCATCTGCTGGAACGGGTTGGCCTCGCGCAGCGTTTGACGCACACCCCCAAACAGTTGTCCGGTGGTGAACAACAGCGCGTGGCCTTGGCGCGGGCGTTTGCCAGCCGTCCGGCAGTGTTGTTTGCCGATGAACCGACGGGCAATCTCGACAGCAAAACAGGGGCGACTATCATTGATTTGCTGTTTGAATTAAACCAAGAAAACCGCACCACCCTGATTTTGGTAACGCACGACCTCGCCCTCGCCGCGCGTTGCCAGCGCACTATCCGCTTGTCCGCCGGAGAATTGGCATGAACCGCTTCAACCTGGCCTTGCGCTTGCTTTGGCGCGATAGCCGTTCGGGTGAATTGACGATTTTATTACTGGCTTTGATTATCGCCGTAACCAGCTCCACGGCCATTGCCCTGTTTTCTGACCGTTTGCAACGCACGATGGCCAACCAAACCGCCGAATTTTTAGCGGCAGATTTGGTGATCACCAGCGCAAGTGAACTGCCCGAAAACTGGGCGGCAAAAGCCCAAGAACAGCATTTGACCCTTGCACAAACCGTGGAATTTTCCAGCGTTTTGATCGAACACGAGGAAATGCTCTTAGCCAGCATCAAAGCCGTCACGAATAATTATCCCTTGCGCGGGCAATTGAAAAGCACCGTCGCTGATTACGCGCAAGAGACCGCCAGTTCACAAGGCCCGGCAGCAGGTGAAGTCTGGGTGGAAAAGCGGGTATTGCCCGCGTTGAAGTTGCAGCTGGGCGATAAGCTCACGGTAGGCGAATTAGCGTTAACCATCAGCCGCATCATCACTTACGAACCGGACAAACAAGGCGATTTTTACAGCTTCTCGCCGCGCGTGATGATGAACGATGCCGATTTAGCCGCCACGCACATTATCCAACTCGGTAGCCATGTGCATTATTTTTTCCAATTCATTGGCGCAACAGCGGATTTACAGGCATTTAAAGCGTGGGTGAAACCACAACTGAACCCATCACAACGCTTAATGGACATCCACGAAGACCGCCCCGAACTGGGTTCGGCACTTGATCGCGCAGAGCGGTATTTAGGTTTATCCAGCACCTTAGTCATTATTATTTCCGGTGTGGCAATTGCGATGGCGACCCGCAGATACACAGAACGCCATTTCGACAACACGGCTTTATTGCGCTGTTTGGGCTGTAAGCAAAATGCCATTTTATGGTTATACGGCAGCCAATTTGTTGTGCTGGGCGTGCTAGCGAGTAGCTTAGGTTGTGGCTTGGGCTGGATTGCCCAACACGGTTTGTTTGCCTTGCTCAAAGACTTGTTACCCAAACAGCTTGCAGAACCCGGTTGGCCAGCGTTGTTATTTGGCTTTGCCATCGGAATGGCAGTTTTGTTGGGTTTTGCGTTGCCGCCGTTATTGCGCCTGAAAAAAGTCTCGCCTTTGCGCGTGTTACGTCGTGACCTGGAACCCATGCCAGTAAGCGCGTGGCTGGTGTACGGCTTAGCCTTGACCATGATTGGCGCGTTGATTTGGCAATACACCGATGACTTGCCCATGACCGCCACTTTATTGGGTGTGGGTGCGTTAGCGGTGTTGGTTTTGGGCTTACTCGTATTTGTTGTGTTGGGTGCAATCAAACGTCTGCACATCACCAATTTAAGCTGGCGGTTTGGTTTGCAAGGTTTATCTAGGAACCGTTTAGCCAGCGTCAGCCAAATTTTGGCGTTTAGCCTGACTTTAGTGGCAATGATTTTGAGCTTCACGGTACGCAATGATTTGCTCGATAACTGGCAACAGCAATTACCAGACAATGCCCCCAATCATTTCGCCCTGAACATTTTCCCTGAGCAGCAAGCCGAATTCGCCGAGGAACTGACCCAACAGCATATTAACGGCAGCCAGTTTTATCCGGTAGTACGTGGACGCTTGGTGGAAATCAATAAAACACCCGTACAAAAACGCGTCAGCAAAGACACCCAAGGCGATGCCGCCACCCACCGCGAACTGAGCCTAACGCGGACGGACACCCTGCCGGATGAAAACAAAATCACCGCCGGAGCATGGCAACCAGAGACAACAGGCTTGGTGTCGGTGGAACAAAAACTCGCCGATAGTTTAAAAATCAAGGTTGGTGATGAATTGACGTTTACCGTCGGCAGCGAGCAGTTCACAGCCACCGTCAGCAGTTTACGCAGCTTGCGTTGGGACACCATGAAACCCAATTTCTACATGATTTTTTCCAAAGGCACCTTGGACAAATTCCCCAGCACGTACTTGACTAGTTTTTACCTGCCCCGTGAGGATAAAAGCAAGCTCAACGCCCTGGTGAAAAAATACCCCAACACCACGGTGATGGAAGTCGATGCGGTGTTAAAGCAAGTCAAGACCATCATCACGCAACTGACGCAAGCGATCAATTACCTGCTTTACTTCGCGTTGCTGGCGGGGTTCACCGTGCTGTTCGCCGCCGTTTCCGCCACCTTAGACAACCGTATCTATGAAGGCGCGTTAATGCGTACCTTAGGCGCGAACCGCACATTGTTACGCAACAACCAAGTCGTTGAATTTGCTGGACTAGGCTTTATCGCTGGCGTGGTCGCGGTTTTAATGTCGGAAGCGATTGTCTACGCGCTGTACACGCGTGTCATGAGCATGAACTACCAACCCAATGTTTATGTCTGGCTGGTGATTCCCTTATTAGGTGCGGTCTGTGTCGGTTTAGCCGGATGCTGGGGCTTGCGCGGCGTGTTGGATAAACCCGCGTTGACGGTTTTGCGTAGGGGATAACCCGAAAATTGATCACATCACAATCCATAAAAATCGGTAGCAAATATAAGCCGCCCGCATCGAATGGCCTTAACGGTAAAGGGCGGCTTACTTTCTCTAAAGGATTAGTAGATGGACACTGGCTGTTTTGTATTTCCACAGAAGCAAATCAGTGATGTTGTTGAGGATGAGCTACCTTTTATTGCTTAATTTAACAGCTAAGTGAAGAGCTTTGCCGAACCATATCCTCCAATAACTGTAATTGCTGAGGCAATAATTTTCTCAAATCGTAATGCTCCAAAACCGTTTCACGGGCATTTCGCCGTAACACGACTCCCAAAGCACCATCATCCAAAGCTTCTTCGATACGGTTGGCAATCCCTTGGGTGTCAAAAAAATCCACCAACAATCCGTTCACTCTATCTGTGATCACTTCCCGCACGGGTGCGGTGTCTGATGCAACGACCAGACAACCCATTGACAACGCTTCCAATAACGACCAAGACAATACAAACGGTTTGGTCAAATAAACATGTACGGATGAGGCTTGTAAGACTTGGCGGTATTTTTTATATGGCAAAGAGCCTGTGAAATGCACCCGCGACCAGTCTAAATCCACTTTTGCCTGCATCCAGGTTTTCCAACTCTCCCCTTCAGGTGGTTTAGAGCCGTAAGCGATGCGGTCGGAGGCAACGATAACCACATGGCAATGCGGGCGTCGATTTAATAGGTGCGTGAGAGCTTCGATGAATTGCGGGAAGCCCCGATAAGTGTCCATACCCCGCGAAACATAAGTGACCAATTCTTTTACTGCACTTAAATCCAAATCGGGAAGTTGCAGTTTGGCATTGGCTTTTGGCTGGAAATACTCAGCATCGACGCCGTCATGCACTATTTGGATATACGGTTGAAAAGCGCGAGGGAAACGTGAATGTTGCCAGCGGGTAGGGGTCACGCCGCCGTCACTGGCTTCCAAATCAACCAGCATGGCGGCATTGCTGGCGCGAAAACGCAGGATGTCATCCAGGCTGGCTGAGGAGGCGGGCCCGAAATCCAAATCGCTATCCTGAAAGCGCGTAAACCATTCGCAATAAAGTAATAACGGCGATTGGGGAAAAATGTCTTTAACAAACATAGCACTGCCCCAACCGGTGTGGGCGCATACCACATCTGGGACAAAGCCCTTATGCTTGAGTTGTTCCAGCACACGCACCACCGCTTGCGCTTCAAGCACTGCATTTTCAAACGGTTTTACGTACAAATGGGTGCTGGCATGGGCTTTACGCGCTGGCTCGAAAACCAATTTGGTGACGCCAGACATATCACCGCCGGTCTTGTTTTGGGTGATAAAGCCGATTTTGTTGTCAGGATTATGGGCTAACGCCCCGGCGATATGCCGGTATTGGGCCGGAAAATTATTGTGGATAAACAAGATACGCATAAGTTATTTAAATTTGACGACTTTGTTTAAAGGATTGAGGTTAATTTCATCAACGGACATGTCTGCACGTGATTCCAGCACAAAAGCCACGGCTTCGGCAACATCTTCCGGCAACAAGGCGTTGCTATCGTCGTCTCCAGGACTGAAAGATAAGGCGTCGAAAAACTCCGTCCTGACCATGCCAGGATTGATCAGACAGACGCGTACACGGCTTTTGCCACATTCTTCGCGCAGCCCCTGGGTGAAACCACGTAGCGCGAATTTGCTGGCACAGTAAATGGTTCCTTTACGGCTGCCTTTTAATGCGGCTTCCGAGCCGATATAAATCAAATCACTACGCGGCTTGCGCTTTAACCCCGGTAATAAGGCACGGGTCATAAACACTGGGCTAGTGAAGTTGATCGTCATCAGGTCATTGATTTGGGAATAGGAAAATTCTTCTAACGAGCCGAATTGGCCTTTACCCGCAGAAAATATAATGGCGTCGATGCCAGGAAAGTTTTTTTCCAATTCGCGCAGGTGTTGGGGCAATACGTCCAAGTCGCCAAGATCAAGTTGTAAAGCGGCGAATCCAGCAATATCTTTGCGGAATTTATGGCTATCGCGGGAGATGCCGATTACCTGATGGCCTTGTCGCAATAAGCGTGTGGCGATGGCTCGGCCTATGCCTGAGCTGGCTCCGGTAATCAAGACGGTGCGTGTTATCGAGTGCATGGAAAGAATTTGCTGACTGGAATGTAAGTTAAAATCTGTGTTGTGCAATAGTCGATCATTTCTTGCTCCAAGGCTTTGGGATATGACACCATGCCTTGTTGGCGCTCCAACGGACTGGAGAAGAGTTTCTCCTCAGGGTAGAGCGAGTGCATTTTTTTGAAGAAATTTTCGGGTAGCCGAAATACGCCTAAACTGACTGAATGCAATAAATTTGGGTTGATTTTGGCGAAAACTTGGGCAAAAAAAGTTTGATAGTGTAGCTGATAATCCTGTTGGTATAGCAAAGGGTCAAATCGCAATCCGACCAGCCAACCTTGATCTTGACATTTGCATAGGGCGTCCAAACGGCGATGCAAGCTCGGAGCTTTGGCTTCCACTTTTTCGGCGAAGCCATGCGGCGATAAGCTGAAAGCAATTATGCAACGCGGTAACGGCTCACGGTTTAACAGGCTGCGTACTTGGGTGCTTTTGGTGCGTAATTCTAACCAAGCGTTGGGTAGCTTGGCGAAAAATGGCAGGAAATGTCCGGCAAATCCGGTGACGGATTCCAAAGCGAGGCTATCACAATCGTAACCAGAAAAGAAATGCACTGGTTCATCGGGGGTTTCGTCGCAGATTTGTTGGATATTTTCCTGAAAGTCTTCGTAATTGACAAACATCACATAATGGGCGGATTGGTACATGCCTTGCAAAAAACAATAGCGGCAATCGTAAAGGCAGTTTAAAACGTGTGAAAAATAATAGTTGCGCCTTGCTCCGATACCATATCCAGCGGGTGCAGGCAGGACAAATTGTTGATGTTTTTGAGCTAAGATTAACGCGGGCTTGCGCTTTTGAAGCCGAAAATTCTGCGATTTAGGATTAAAAACCTCACCGTAACGTCGGCAATGGATGCGGATCGCGTTTGGAAAGCGTGCCAGAATTTCATGTACTCTTGGATGTCCCACGAGTTCTTCTTCGATATAGAGGGTGTCTATCATTGTTGGGAGTGCTTCAGAATCCTTAAAGGAAAGGGTATTTTATAGGAAAATCCTTGGTATTTATTGCCCAAGCCCTACATGAGGTAAAATGCTTGCTTATCCTTACGGATATTTATAAACGAACCCACTACGGACATTATGAATACGAATAAAATTGGTTTTATCGGTGGCGGTAATATGGCAACCAGCTTGATGAGCGGACTTATTGACAGTGGCCACGCACCTGCTGCAATTTGGGTCTCTGATGTCAATGCCGAGGTTCTGGCTAGGCTTGAGGCAACACTGGGGGTAAATGCCGTCGATAGTAATGATGGGCTGGTTGAGGCGGTTGACGTTGTGGTTTTAGCGGTCAAACCCCAATCGCTCAAAGAGGTTGCCGTTAATATAGCGGACTTGATCCGGCAAAAACAGAGTTTGGTGGTGTCTATTGCCGCGGGAATTAATCAACATACTTTAGCAGCATGGCTGGGTGACGGAACCCCGATTGTGCGTTGTATGCCCAACACGCCAGCATTGGTATTAACCGGTGCGACCGCATTACATGCCAACCACTATGTTAGCACCAAGCAACGGGATCTGGCGGAAAACATTATGCGCTCGGTCGGTATTTCACTTTGGGTTGAACATGAAGGCGAATTGGATACCGTGACCGCCGTTTCCGGAAGTGGCCCGGCGTATTTTTTCTTATTGATGGAAGCGATGGAAGCTACCGCAGTAGAGCTAGGATTAAGTGCGGTGACAGCACGATTGTTGGTGCAACAAACCGCTTTGGGTGCGGCGAAAATCGCCTTGGAATCACCCGAATCACCCGAACAATTACGCAAACGGGTAACTTCACCAGGCGGAACTACACAACAGGCGATACAAGCGTTTGAACAAGGCGGTTTTACCACGTTGGTTGCGAATGCCTTAAAAGCTGCCTATAGCCGTTCTATTGAAATGTCTAAACAAATGGAGAATTCGTGATGGATTCCAGTTATCTGACTGACCCAATCATCCTTATTGTCGATTCCTTGTCGTCGCTTTATATTTTAGCGGTCTTATTGCGTTTTTTGTTACAGTGGTGCGGCACATCGTTTTACAATCCTATCGCGCAGTTATTGCTTAAAATCACCCATCCGCCATTACGTGTCCTGCGTCGGTTTATCCCGCCGATAGGCAGGATAGACAGCTCATCGTTGGTGCTGGTGCTGTTTTTGCAGATGTTAGCAAATTTCACCATACTCATATTGAAAGGGGTATCGGTGAATATCGGCGCGTTGACGATTTTATCCATTGCTGACTTGGTCGCCTTAGTCATCAACATATTTATTTTTGCCGTTTTTGCCAGGGCTATATTGAGTTGGATAAATCCGGGCGCTTATGATTCGGCTTCGTCGATTTTAGCCAGCCTAACCGAACCGTTATTAAATCAGTGCCGTAAAGCTATCCCCGATTTAGGCGGTATAGACTTGTCACCTCTAGCCGTGCTACTGTTTTTGCAATTAACAAAAATGATCATTTTGCCGCCTTTGCAACAATTGGCTAGCTTGATCGGTTAAGCTTTTAACAAACTATTGGATTGGACAACCATGGTAAGGCAGGCTAACAATATACCAGTGTCTGCAATTAATGGTACGAATAGGTGCAGTAGGGTCAATTAGATTTTCTTTTTGCCTTGCCTTTGTCCTATAATTCAAAATCTTGTATTAAGTCAATCTTAACTCCTATGCCATTATCAATTTTGCAAATTTTGATTGTTCTACTTTGCTTGCTCAGCAGTGAGATGGCTTTTGCCAAGCGTTTATACCGTTTGGAAGATCAATATGGCAATACCCTGTTTTCTGACCAAGTCCCGCCAGAACAATCCCAGAACCGCCGGGAGCTATTAAGCCCGCGGGCCACAGTTCTTGAGGTTACTGAACGGGCGAAGACCAAAGACCAAATTGAGATTGAAGCAAGGCTTACAGAATTGCGTAAGGAAGAAGAAAAACTAATTGCAAAACAAAAAGTTAATGATCATGCCTTGCTGAGTACATTCCATTCTGAAGAAGAAATACAGGCGGCAATGACCGCTAAAATGCAAGAATTTGACAATCAACGGCGGGTGCTTGAAGGAACTTTAAAAAACATGTCCCATCAGCTTAACAACCAACAGAAAGCGGCTGCGGCTATGGAACGTAACGGCCAGCAAGTCACCTCTAAATTGCTTGAAGACATCAAGTCGACACAAGAACAAATGGAACAAATTAAAAAGGCCATGAACGCCAATGTCGACAAGCAAAGCATAGTAAGGAGCGAATACGCCGCCAATATTGACCGCTATTTATTTTTGACCCAGTCGTTAAAAAAGCGTAAGCCGTTGAAAAATACCATACCGAGTATTCAGCTTGCCAATGCTTTAGGGTTGTTCCATTGTGATAATGACCATCAGTGCAACAAAGCCTGGGAGATTGCCCGCCAGTTTGTAAACCGTTACTCAACGACCGTGCCTGATGTTTATAATGAAAGACTGATAATGAACCGGCCACCCGCCGTGGACACGGACATAAGCTTGACTTTATCGCGTATTGCCATCACTGAAAATGACTACCAATTATTTTTGGATATCCACTGCCACAATTCCGTGGTTGGTGAACAATTATGCGCCAGCCAAAAGATCAGGGAATTACGCACGTCTTTCCGTTCTTATGTCAATAATGCTTTATCGCGTTCGACTCAATAATAAAGTCCCTACCCCTTGGTCGGTGAACAATTCCAGCAACACTGCATGTTCTACCCGCCCGTCAATGATATGCACACTGTGGACACCGCCATTTAGTGCGTCGCTCGCACATCGGGTTTTGGGTATCATTCCGCCTGAAATTGTGCCATCAGCAATCAGAGCGTCAATATCGGTGACTGACAAACCTGTCAATAAGCCACCTTGCTTATCTAAAATCCCTGCCGTATTGGTCAATAAAATTAATTTTTCCGCTTTTAGCACTTCGGCAGTTTTTCCAGCCACCAAATCGGCATTGATATTGTAAGAACGCCCATCGTCACCAACACCTATCGGCGCGATAACCGGAATAAAATCACTACGTCCGAGCATGTCAACCACGGCAGGGTCAATGCTGCTGACTTCGCCTACATGTCCTAAGTCAATGATTTCTGAGGCTTCATCATCGATTGACGAGCGTTTGAGATGAATTTTTTTGGCACGGATAAAATCCCCGTCTTTTCCGGTCAAGCCCACGGCTTTGCCGCCGTTCATGTTGATTAAATTGACAATTTCCTTATTGACCAAGCCTCCTAGCACCATTTCAACGACATCCATCGTTTCACTGTCAGTAATGCGCATTCCGTCAACAAAGCCGGTTGTTTTGCCCAGTTTTTCCAACAACTGGCCAATTTGCGGGCCGCCACCATGTACCACAATGGGATTAATGCCAACCAGTTTCATCAGCACAATATCCCTTGCAAAACTATTTTTTAGGGCAACGTCAATCATGGCATTGCCACCAAATTTTACGACTACGGTTTTACCTTTAAAACGTTGGATATAGGGTAAGGCTTCGATTAAGACTTCGGCAATCAGGTGGGCGGCTTTGGTTTGCGTCATTTTTTGCAATTCCATCAAATAAAGTGGTAAAACTTAGCTTAGGTAATCAACTATAATTTGAAATCACTGGTTTCATCAAACAAACCTTCAATGTCGAATTCATCATCGTCATCATCTTGGACGATGATATTGACTTCGTTTGCATCTATGTCCGTGCTTTCCCTCTCACTGTAATCCAAAACCCGCTTGAACTGCATAAGATTGGAGATGGCCGCAGTAAATTCTGTCAATTCCACTGGATAATTGCTGTGTGAATTATGCGTCATAATATCTTTGAAAGCTTTCATCAGGCTTTCCAAATCCTGTCTTACTATATTTGATAACCATTTTTGTCCGACAAACATTACTAATAAGACAATTAAAGAAGGCACTATAATGATGCCGAATATCAAACTTGAATTGGCCAAACCAAAAGTATTTGGAGATTGGTAATTGATAATCCAGTCGGTATTGGGAATAGTAAACTGTTTGGCTTCGATGTTTTCAAGCCCAGACCTTTCTCCAGTTGCGGCTAAAACCATTTGCCCTTGTTTAAGCTCAATGTAAGCGTTTTTTATGGTCGCAAGATGAAGGTTTTTTAAAATCACATTTTCATTAAAACTTGCCAAAATGACTCCGATGACCTTGCCATTTTGAATGATGCCACGTGCTAGCGCGAAGTGCCTATCAGCCCCCTTTTCGCCTTGTATGCTAGGGTATTGGTTGCGATTTAATGTTTCCCTAACCAGGTCTAAGTCAGCAAACCCCATGGGCGGCTTAGATTGTTCATCAATTGTATTGATATCAGGCAATAACAGCCTGATTTTCAATATATCTGGGATGTATTGTTCAAGTTTAGTGGCGGTTATTTTCAATAAACCACTATTACCCACAGTTATGGCATTGATAACGTCTGGATCTAGCGCAAATTTATCCAAGGTTTTGTTTAAGTGGTCGATTTGTGCAGTAAATCCAAGTGCAATGCTTCTAGCCTCGGCGGCTGCTGAATCCTCTTTGGCTTTGACAATTTCAGAACTGGTCAACCAATAAACACCTGAACCCACAATGATTATCATCAAAATCGTTGCTGCTGCAAGCAAAGAGAATAGCTTTCTCATTTTATAACCCCAAAAAATAAAAAACTGTTTAATGTTGCCCAGTATGGCCAAAGCCACCTACGCCACGGTTGCTTACAGTGAATGCGTCGACTTGCGTAAATTCAACTTGCACGATCGGTACAAAAACCATTTGCGCGATACGTTCGCCAACGTTAATGGTGAATGCCGTGCTGCCGCGATTCCAACAGGAAATGAGCACTTGTCCTTGATAATCTGAATCAATCAGTCCTACCAGATTGCCCAAGACAATCCCGTGCTTATGGCCTAAGCCGGATCGGGGCAACAATATCGCCGCTAATTGATGGTCATTAATGTGTATAGCCAAACCGGTTGGTACTAAAAGTGTCTCACCTGGATTAATCACCGTAGCTTCGTCAAGGCAAGCGCGTAAATCTATGCCCGCCGAACCTTCAGTGGCGTAATTAGGTAATGGAATTTCAATACCCATGCGGGCGTCGAGGATTTTTATCTGAATTTTTTTCATGATGTGGAGGGGTGAAAGCGTTCGGCGATGAGTTTAAGCAGTTGTTCGGCCAGCTGGTTTTTGTCGGTCATTGCCAAATGCTGTTGGCCTTTGTCCCAATAAACTTGCAAGGCATTATGGTCACTATCAAATCCGCCGGAATCTTGCCCGACCCAATTGGCGGCGATCATATCCAAATTTTTTTGTTCAAGCTTACTTAGAGCGTATTGCTCAAGATGTTGGGTTTCAGCAGCAAAACCAACGGTAAACGGGCGTCGCTCCAATGCGGAAACGGCGGCGAGGATGTCTTGGGTTTTATGCAACACCAAGGTCGTTTGCCCTTCACCTTTCTTTATTTTCTCGGTTTTAGGAACTGGGCTGTAATCAGCCACAGCCGCCGTGCCAATGTAAATTGCATGATGTTCCGCGACTTCCAAGACGGCGTCATACATTTGGGCGGCGGTTTCCACGTTGATGACGGTGGCCTGCTTAGGTCTGGGCAGTTGCACGGGGCCGCTGACCAAGGTCACCACCGCACCAGCATTTACTGCCGCTGTGGCCAATGCGTAGCCCATTTTCCCAGAACTGCGGTTAGTGAGGTAACGCACCGGATCAAGGGGCTCACGGGTTGGCCCGGCGCTGATTAAAATCTTCACGCCTTGAAGAACTGAGACTGTTGGTGTCATAAATAAGCAACGGCAAATCTTTTCCGGCTCCGACATCCTGCCCAAACCCATATCACCACATGCCTGTTCACCTGCTTCAGGACCGATGATTTGCACTCCCTGAGTTTTGAGCCTTTGTACATTATCTTGGGTTACGTGCTTGTGCCACATAACTTGGTTCATCGCCGGAGCTACATAGACTGGGCAATTAGCCGCAAGATAAAGTGTTGATAATAAATCATCTGCTAAGCCGTGGCTTAGTTTGGCAAGCATATTTGCCGTAGCTGGGGCAATGACAAATATATCCGCCCAGCGTGCCAAGCTGATATGGCTCATCGCACTTTCAGAGTTTTCATCAAGCAAAGCAGTATGGACGGGATTTCCCGACAATGCTTGGAAGGTTAGTGGCGAGATGAAACCAGTTGCCGCTTGGGACATGACAACCCGGACCTCAGCACCTTGTTTACGCAGCAAGCGCACTAATTCCGCCGATTTATAAGCCGCAATACCGCCGCTAATACCTAGTAAAATGCGCTGGTTAATGGTGATACTCGAAAAATGGCAAAGGGCTATTATGGCAATTCTAGAGGAATTGTTCTAGGCTTAAATTCTAATTGCAGATGAGTATTTGCCTGATAGTTAAGTAAACTCGGTGGCTAAAATGAAAAACTTGGTATTTGATCGATGGATTAGCATCAGTAGACGATGCAATCCATGCTTACTGGATAAAATTGGCTACGCATTATGATGAAGCATTATTGAAATGTAACGGCTAATCAGTTGCTAAATAACTTTAGCCTAGAGAAGAAACTTACGAAAAAAAACTATATTTTGTGTTAATATTTAAAACAATCACTATATGCAGTATGTTTGTTATATTTACAAATGATTTATTTCTTGGTAAAGAAAAACACCGCCTATTCCTAACCACAACATTCTATTCCATCCATATTATGATCCAGAAAATTAATCAGAAAATTACCGGTTATAAAGTGCTGCCTCCCAATTCTCCGGCAAGCAATGAAGATCAGGGCCTAACTCAAGCCCCTATTCAAGAGGCGGCCTTGAGCTTTGAAAGCATGCATGAAAATGTTGCCCGCCCTGAGATTTTGTATGGCTCAACTTACAAAATCAAAACTCCGCAATCGGAACACGCTTTGTATATCACGATTAATGACATGATTTTGAATCAGGGCAGTGAGCATGAAGAACGGCGGCCTTATGAGGTTTTTATCAACTCAAAAAACATGGAACATTTCCAATGGGTCTTGGCATTGACGCGGGTAATTTCAGCAGTGTTCCGCAAAGGTGGTGATGCTTGTTTTTTGGTCGATGAATTGAAGGCGGTGTTCGATCCACGCGGCGGCTATTTTAAAAAAGGCGGAGTATTTATGCCGTCATTGGTCGCAGAAATTGGTTGTGCGATTGAATCGCACTTAAAAAGCATAGGCATGTTGAAAGACCATGAACTGAACGATCACCAGAAGCAATTTTTAGCGGAGAAACGTCGGGAGTTTGATGCGTTACATGCCGATGCCAAGCAAACTGATAGTGACAGTGGTTTTCCTGCCAAAGCGTTACTGTGCGGCAAATGCCAAACTAAGGCGGTGGTGCTGATGGACGGTTGCATGACTTGCTTAAATTGTGGCGAGAGCAAATGTAGTTAAGTTGGGTGCTATAGCTAAGCAAACAACGATTGTGAGGTTCACTGGACAGGAAATGGTGTGCTGACAAGTGGTTTAGCTGGTTTTGGTAGCGGCTTGGTGATTGTGGGCACCGACGGAATGGTTGTTTGCGGTTTTACGGGTTTTGGGAAGGGTTTGGCGGTTTGCCGGTTTGGAACTATGGCAGGAATCTTGACGGTCGGGCTTTGAGTTGGTTTCGGCACGGGTTTTAGCATGGGTTTGCTGGTTACAGGAATAGATGGTTTGGTTTTGGGCTTAGGCATCATCGATTTGTTGCTTAAATTGGTTGAAGGCAACGCAGGGGCAGGGGGTTGTGTTTTGATAGTCTTGGCTTTGCTGACAAACGGTTTTGGCGAGGACTTAACGGTTCCAGGAATAGGGGTCAAATTTGGTGTAACAACTGGGATTTTAACCATTTTAGGTTTAGGGGTTTTTCGTATGGGTTTGACTGCTTTTGTTGTTGATGCCAAAGACGGATTCGCAGTTTTTGTTTTCACACGTTTGGGTGCAGGTGGGATGCCTTCCTCATTTGTCGGTTTTAGCCCTTCATTTTCGGGTACAGTATTAATTAACGGTGATAAAGTCGGTTTTAAATAGCGCAGGATTTGTACCGGTAAGGAACTGGTAAAATGGTAGCTGCCAGCGTTTTCTCCGGTGACATAGGCAGTGATCACACCAAAAAACCGTTCGCCGATAAAAAAGGTGAACACGGCTGCGCGACTGATAAATTTCGATTCGATCAAGCGTCCGCCTGGCCCCCAGATTTCCTTACGGTGGTCGCCGGTTCCGGTTTTTCCGCCAACATTCAAGGGGCTGCCAGCGGCGTTGGTGTAGATGCCATTTATTCGCGAAGCCGTCCCGCCCTCTACAACCCCGCTTAACGCACCACGAGCCACCTTGGCAATTTCTGGTGCGAAAACCTGTTGGCCTTTATTTTTGGATTTGTTCAACATCGTTTCATACGGTGTGCCTTGGGCAAAGTGTAGGCTTTCGAACCTCACCATAGGCAATTTCTTGCCATCATTACGCAAAATGCCCATTAATTCCGCCAATGCGGCAGGGCGGTCGCCGGAAGCACCGATTGAGGTCGCGTAAGACGGTGTCAATTCTTCAAAAGGATAGCCGACTTGTTGCCAAGCCTTATGGATTGCACGGAAAGCTTCAATTTCCAGCAAGGTCATGATGCGCCGTTGCTGGGCATTTTTCCGTCCACTTTTAAATAACCAACGATAAACATCTTGACGCTGTTTGGCACTAGCTTCCATCACTTCTTCACGGTCAGCTTTGGGATGTTGTACTAAATAATTAACCAGCCATAATTCCAAGGGATGGATTTTGGTGATATAGCCTTGATCTTGCAAATCAAAATGCTCTACCGTGTATTTGTCGTATAAATCATAAATGTCGTCATCGGATAAATGGCTGTCATGTAGACGAACCTGTAAAAATTTTTTCAATGCCTGTTCATCGGCATCGGGATAAACCGCCCGGAACAACATAGTCATACGCGAGGGCTTCGCAAAGACGCGCCCGCTCAACATAGCAAAGGCCTCATCGGGGGTTTTGTCCTTGTATTTGGCATAAAACCGCTGTAAGTAGACGCTGCCTTCTTGGTCAGCAAAGCGTTGCAGATATTCTTTGCGGCGTGGGTCGTCGTGGCTTTCCAGCCAGCGAGCCAAACCATCCGGTTTGTAAAGGTGGTGGTAGACAATATCGCGCATCAGCCGGATGAAAACCAAATTGACTGAATCACGCAAGGCTTCACGGACAGACATGATTTTGCTGTTTTCGTTTTTGGTGAAGTTGCTGAAGGTGTGCAAGCCGCCGCCAGTAAAGAAACTTTCGCCTGGACTAGCTGAATAGCGGCGGTCTAAAGCTTTATTAAGCAAGGTTTCGAGATTAGTTTGCGGATTATCCAGCAATTGCTTGATGACCCATTGCGAAAAATAATCGCGTGGATGTAATAATTGATTTTTCAAAAAGTCTGCTGGTTTATTTTTATAATACTCATAGGTGTCGGTGATCAATTCTAGATAATGCACCATCGTCCGCAATTTGGCGGTTGAACCTAAATCTATGCGTATGCCTTCGTTAATGTCCAGAGCCTGATCGTAATTATCGGTTTGTACCCGTAGCATATTGCCGGTTTTGCCGCGTTCGAACAACATCAGGCTATAAATAATCGGTGCCAATTTACTGCTTTCACTGAGCATCCGTTTGCCAAGAAGACCGGCCGCCTTTGCATTTTCGGGTTCTCCCAATCGCCGCAGTTCTTGGTTGACAGCTTGTTGGGTATTAAAATCCAACGTGGTTTTGACCGTCAAATCCAGCCTATCCAAGTCATAATTGGATTTGACATTGAGTATCCTAGCAAGGCGGCTACGTAATACTGCTTGGGTTTTTTTCTCAACGGCAAATTTGGCAGGAATCGTACCTGATTTTGACGGACGCAGGGTTTTCTCACGCAAGGCGGCATCGCGAAGGGCGTTGGAAATTAGGCCTTTTTCTGCAAGTAGCCGTAAATGGCTATCGGTCAAATTTTGTAGCGTATCAAATCCGCGCCCCAACAAATAGGTCGGTCGCCTTTGCGATAATAAAATCCCTAGGACTTGCCGATAGGCTTGCGCTTGTTGCTTACTGACGCGAGTAGTCGCCAGGGCTTTGGGGTCTAACAATTTATTTATTTCGTTAAAATCAGCACCAAACCATGCCGCCAGGCCATCACCTAAACCATGGATTTCACCAGATTTTGGCGTTGCGGAAAGTGGCATGGAATTGAGATAAGACAAAGCGATTTCATGGCGCATGGCGCGGGTGTCAGGCCCCATCAAATACGCCCGTACCGAGGCTGTACCCATTTGCCGGAATTTATCGCTGATCGAGTTGGTGTAACCGTTAGGGGAATGGCGATATTTTTCGATTTGCGTCGCCAAGGTGCTGCCGCCTGGGACAGAACTGGTTGCGCCCAACTTATGTGCCATCAGTTGTAAACTTGCAAAACCTAAGCGATCCCATTCGATGGCCGGATTGACTTGATTGTTTTGCTCGTTCAGTAATTCGCGGTTTTCGATGAACAACAACGTGTTAAGAATGACTGGCGGGATCGCTTCAAAATTGGGGTAACCAAATGCGGGATAAATTGCCTTAAAAACCAATTGGTTTCTGCGGTCAAGAATACGCAAGCCTGCCTGGGTTTTTTCGTGATAAACCGTAAAAAGGCCGTAATCGACCAATTCCGCCATCATTGGGGATAAATTTGCCTGCGCGGAAATGTCATAACCGGCTTTTTTCAAGCGTTCAATGGCCTCAGGCAATAAGGTGTAGCCCAAACGTTGGTCATAAGGGCCAAATTGAGGGTAACGTACTAAAGAACTGGCACCATTGACCAGTTTGAAACTAAGCTGTTTGCTGATTTGGGAAAGATACTGAGCCTGATATTTTGAGGTTTTTACTTCCATGTGGATTAGTCTGGCAATGATTCCCGTCACGACAATTAAGACAATGACGATGTAAATAGTCAAAATCCGCTTAATCAATAATCCACTGTTTTGTTTCATGCAGCTTTTCCGTAAAAAGCTAACGCTATAACCCAGAAGCCAAGGCCGCACTGGATTTGCAGATTGCCGCTTGGTAATTTACTTAATTTTTTCATAACGTCACCGTTCAGACAATAGTTGCCAAAACGGGTATCGAGGCAAACATAAGGCACAAAGTCCTTAGCGTTTCCCAAACATCACCGGCTTGTTGGCCTTTGCATTGCCGGTCGGCCTTGGCACTTAACACCAGTAGCTTGTTCAAATCCTTATCGTTCAGCCTTTGCAAGGCTTCACCTACAAGTTGCCTACGTTTATCCCATATCTGATTGTTTCTATAGGCGGTTTCTTCGCTATGGCCCTGCGCTAGCGCCCATTTGATTTTGATTAGCGTCCTGACTTCACGCATAATCGCCCATAACACCACGGGCGGAGCAATTCCTTCAGCGTGAAGTCCTGATAGTATTTTTAAGATACGGTTGGTTTTGCCCGCTAAAATGCTGTCCACCAGTTTAAATACATCATAACGGGAACTGTCGGCAACGGCGGTTTCGATTTGATGTAGTGTCAAGGTACCGCCTCCATATAGCACATACAATTTTTCGATTTCCTGAGCCGCCGCCAACAAATTGCCTTCAATCCGCGATGCCAGTAAGCGCAAACCTGCTTGTTCGGTTTGCAAGCCGCGTTGGGATAGGCGTTGTTGTAACCAGCGCAATAAATCTTGGCCTTCCAGAGGCCAAACTTGCATAACGACACCAACTTTATCTAACGCCTGAAACCATTTTGTTTTTACCGATTCTTTGCCCAGTTTCCCCGAAGTCATCAATAATAATGTCGATTCGGGAAAACGTCCGCAGTAGGCAGTCAACGCTTTCGCGCCTTCTATTCCAACTGTGCCGGAAGAAAGCCGTAATTCAATGATTTGTTTATCGGCAAATATGGACATGGAGTCGGCCGCCAAGCTTAACTGATTCCAAGCAAAACCCGTGTCCACGGTAAACAGTTCCCGCGAAGTGAAACCGGCTTGCCGTGCCGCCGCACGGATGGCGTCCGCCGCTTCACCGATCTGCAAGGGTTCATCGCCGCTGATAAAATAAACCGCAGCCAGACCTTTTTGCAAAGCGGTGCTAAGTTGTTCTGGTTTCAGCTGCATCGGTTATTTGCTGTTGGCTGCCAAAACGACGCGAATGCGGTCAAGCATCATCCGCACGGCCTGCTGCACCATTTCATTACGGATAACCTGTTGTTCATTGTCCTTCGCTACTATATCCTGCTGGTCATTAAAATATTCCCTTTTTATTTCAATTGACTGGCTTTCCATTAACACGGTATTGTCGGTTTTGACCAAGGTATATTGTAGCCGGTAATACAATTCCAATTCATTGGAACGGCCTCTGGCACTCAATGACAATACCCGTTGGTCACTATGTTCATTGGCGATTTTGATGATGGTGCTTGCTGCCTCTGAGTTGGCTGTGAGTTCCCCAGAAGCTGTACGTAACACTTTCCTGAATTGTTCCCGCAACGGTATGGACGCTCCCTCCAAATAAACTTTTTTCAAGCCCTCAGGTAAGTCTACCGCACCGCGCAAGTGGTAACCGCAACCGTTGACCAGCAAAGCAAAAACAAGGATAAAAGTTTTGGGTAGCATCTTGGCTCAGTTCTCTGTTAAATTTGGTTCTCTGTTAAGTAACGATATTCACCAGTTTCTTAGGGACGACAATGACCTTTTTGATAACCGCACCGTCGATAAAGTGTTGGACAAGCCCGTCGGCGAGCGCGATGGCTTGCACCGCATCATTGGATGCGCTGACCGATACAACAATTTTACCGCGTAGTTTGCCATTGACCTGCACCATCATTTCCAACTCGTCTTGGACTAAGGCCGAATCGTCAACTTCTGGCCACACTTCAGTCATCACGGCTTTGCCGTGGCCCAATTCCTGCCACAAGCTATGGCAGATATGTGGGACTATCGGCGACAACATCAACACTACCGCTTCCAATACTTCTTGGCTGATAGCTTTACCATTCGCCGAATCGTCGTTGAATTTGGATAAGGTATTAATCAATTCCATATTTGCGGCAATGGCGGTGTTAAAAATCGTCCGTACGCCGACATCATGGCTTACTTTTTGGATAGTCTGGTGCAATTGAAGGCGGACATCGCGCTGCTCTGCGGTTATAGTGGCCTTATCAAGAGCCGTGGTCGCCAATCCGGCACTAACATGCAAATGCACTTGCCGCCACAGGCGTTTCAGGAAACGGAACGCGCCTTCCACGCCGCTTTCTGACCACGCCAAAGATTGCTCCGGTGGCGCGGCGAACATAATGAACAATCGCACGGTGTCCGCACCGTATTGGTCGATCAGCACTTGTGGATCGACGCCGTTGTTTTTGGATTTGGACATTTTTTCGATGTTGCCAACCGTGACTTCCGAGCCATCGGTCTTCAGTTTGGCACTGATGATTTTGCCTTTTTTATCGCATTCGACATCGACTTGGGTCAGGTTGTAATACTGCTTATGACCGTGGTCATTCAATTGGTAAAAAGTTTCCGCAACCACCATGCCTTGGGTCAGCAATTTTTTGAACGGCTCATCACAAGTGATCAAACCTTCATCACGCATCAGCTTGGTGAAAAAGCGCGCATATAAAAGGTGCAAAATCGCGTGTTCGATGCCACCGATGTAATAATCGACAGGTAACCAATGGTTGGCATTGCTATCAAGCATTGCGGTATCGGGTTGGCTGGCAAAACGTGCGAAATACCAAGACGATTCCATAAAGGTATCGAAGGTGTCGGTTTCACGCCGTGCTGGTTTGCCGCAAGTTGGGCAAGTGGTTTTTGAAAAAGTCGGGTGCGCGACTAAGGGCGATTGTGAGCCGTCCAACACTACATCTCGCGGCAAAGTGACAGGTAAATCGTGTTCCGGCACAGGCACAGTGCCGCAATCGTCACAATAAATGACCGGAATCGGTGCGCCCCAGTAGCGTTGGCGTGATACGCCCCAATCGCGCAGACGGAAATTGACTTTGCGCTCGCCTTTATCTTTTAAATCACTAACAATTTCATCAATAACGTCTTCAGATTTTTTACCACTATATTTGCCAGACGCAATCAATGTTCCCTTTTGTGGTCTGCAATACTTTGTCCACTCAAATAAATCATAAAGGACTTTTTTACCCTGTTCAGATAATGAATCATATTGAGGCATAAAAGTATTCAGATACCAGAAGAATCCATTTTTTAGAACTTCTTCGTGTGAAACATTTGAACTACCACAGTAAATGGAAAGTTTTGCCAGATTTAAAATAGTATCTGCATCCGCAATTACATGTTTTATGGTAATTCCATTATTAATAGCAAAGTCAAAGTCGCGTTGGTCATGCGCCGGAACCGCCATCACCGCGCCAGTGCCGTAGCCCATCAACACGAAATTGGCGATCCAAACAGATACCGCTTCGCCAGTAATCGGATGCAACGCAGAAATGCCAGAGGCAATGCCGCGTTTTTCCATGGTTTCCATCGCCGCTTCGGACGTTTCCATCATTTTGCATTCGTCTATGAACGCGGCAATATCTGGGTTGGTTTCGGCGGCTTTTAACGCTAACGGATGCTCGGAGGCAACGGCAAGATAAGTCACACCCATTAAAGTATCTGGGCGGGTGGTGTAAATACGCACAGGTTCGCCTAGCTCTGGCACGGCAAAATCCATTTCCACGCCTTCGGAGCGGCCTATCCAATTGGCTTGCATGGTTTTGACCTGCTCCGGCCAGCCGTCCAAGGTCTCCAATGCGTCCAGCAATTCTTGACCGTAAGCAGTGATTTTCAAAAACCATTGCGCGATTTCTTTGCGCTCAACTTTCGTGTCACAACGCCAGCAACAACCGTCAATGACTTGCTCGTTTGCCAATACGGTCATGTCGTTGGGACACCAGTTAACTGGCGCCGTTTTTTTGTAAACCAAGCCTTTATCGAGCAATTTCAAAAAGAACCATTGTTCCCATTTGTAATAACTAGGGTCACAAGTAGCGATTTCCCTATCCCAATCATAACCAAAACCCAATCGTACAAGCTGGTCGCGCATATAATCGATATTGCTGTATGTCCAATCCGCAGGATGGACATTATTTTGCATAGCGGCATTTTCAGCGGGTAAGCCGAAGGCGTCCCAGCCCATCGGTTGCAGGACATTTTTACCGAGCATACGCTGATAACGGCTGATGACATCGCCTATCGTGTAATTGCGGACATGCCCCATGTGCAGTTTGCCGCTGGGGTAGGGGAACATCGACAAGCAATAATATTTGGGTTTATCGGAAGATTCTGAAGCTTTAAATACCCCGGATTGTTCCCAAGCATTTTGCGCCTCTTGCTCTATCATGAGCGGTTGATAATTTTCTTGCATCCTTCTCGTCTTTTACCGATCAAAAGCGTTAGAATACCGTACACTTGCTTAAATCTAAAGTGCCATTTTCAGGAGCGGAAACATGAACAAAAATAAATTATTAAATGCGTATCTCGATTTGATGGGCCATCTTTACGAAGTTATGGACGACACCTTGCATTCCGCTGCCGACAGTCTAGAAATTGCCAAAGAAAAATTTAGCAAAGTCAGTGACTTGACTAGCGAAGAAATGGATAAGGTTGCAAGCTATGTCAAACGCGACTTGGAACACGCCGCGCTTGGTTTATCCGATAAAACCGATAGCGACTCGCTCAGCGAATGGTTTAAGTTCGACGTGCAATTGATTGAGAATTTTGCCTTGGACGCGTTTTTAAGCCTGGCCGACAAAACCCGTATCGAATTGGCAAAATTGGAGCAATTGGCAACCAAGCACGTTTACCTCAGTGGTGACATCACTAGTCCAGGAACATTTTTGTGCGATGCTTGCGGCAAGGAAATCGCTTTTAAAACACCAAGTGAAATACCGAAATGCCCAGCCTGTCATCATAATGTTTTTGTCAGAATGTAATTTAAAATGCGATTGTCCACGAAAAACACGAAGGAACAACCATGCGTAGAGTGATTTTTAACCAAAAAGGTGGTGTCGGAAAATCAACCATCACCTGTAATTTGGCGGCGATCAGCGCCATTGAAGGCAAACGGACGTTAGTTATAGATTTGGACGTACAGGGTAACTCTACCCAATACCTGCTGGGTGCGAAAGTTGGCGAGAGCGACAAAACTATCGCGCTGTTCTTTAAAAACTGCCTAAGCCTGTCGTTGTTTGGTGGCAATAGCAATGCTTCAGGATTAGAAGGTACCATCCACGAAACCGCTTTCCCCAACCTGTTTGTCATTCCTTCGCACCCTGAGCTTGATCCCTTGCAAGGGCGGTTAGAAGCTCGGTTTAAAATTTTCAAACTAAAAGAAGCTCTAGAAAAACTCCAAGGATTTGACAATATCTTCATCGACACCCCACCAATTTTAAACTTCTACAGCCAATCGGCGTTGATTGCCGCAGAAAAATGCCTGATTCCTTTCGATTGTGACACCTTTGCCAGGGAAGCTTTATACACATTGATGCAAACCGTTGCCGAGGTCAAGGCCGACCATAACCAAAATTTGGAAATCGAGGGCATCATCGTCAACCAATATCAAAAACAAGCCAACTTGCCTCGACAATTGGTTGAAGAACTGCTCGCCGAAGGTTTACCAGTTTTGACTGCGATGATTTCGCCATCGGTTAAAGTCAGGGAATCCCATTCCGTTTCACAGCCTTTGGTGCATTATGCACCTAGCCATAAACTCAGTGATGAGTTTCGGGCGTTATACGCAGAATTGCATAACCATTCATAGTCTTTTGGTTTTCAAACTGATTGTTGCCCTACAGTTTAGAAATGGAAGTTAAACTCCTTGATAGTCTGGCGCAAGTTGACGCCGTTACTTGGAACAATCTTGTTGGGGACAGTTACCCCTTTTTGCGCCATGAGTTTCTGCTCGCGCTTGAACAATCTGGTGCAGTCTCTGAGAAAACAGGCTGGAAACCCAAGCATTTGTTGCTGATTAATAATGGTGAAGTATGCGCTTTGATGCCGCTATATCTCAAAACCCATTCCCGTGGTGAATATGTGTTCGACCAACAATGGGCTAATGCTTTTCATCAGCATGGGTTGGCGTATTATCCCAAATTGCTTGCCGCAATCCCGTTTACACCTTGCCAAGGCCCGCGCTTCGCCATCAAAAATGCTTTAGTTGCGGAACAAATCTTGCGGTTATTTATGAACACGATTAAGCAAATTGCCGAGCAAAACGATATTTCCTCTTGGCATTGTCTGTTTCCCAATCCTGTGCAACTTGATGCCCTGAAATCAGCCCAATTGCTTATCCGCGAAGGGGTGCAATTCCAATGGTTCAACAAGAATTACCACCATTTTGATGGATTTTTACAAACGCTCAGCGCCAGTAAACGCAAAATGATCAAACGCGAACGCCGACGAGTCGCTGAACAAGGCGTGAGTTTGCATAGAATCCAAGGCCCAGACATCAGCGACGAAGATTGGCGGGTGTTTTTTCAGTTTTATGTGTTGACCTACCTGAAAAAAGCTTCACAACCATATTTGAACTTGGAGTTTTTCCAACAAATCGCCCGAACCATGCCTGAACAATTGTTGCTGGTATTGGCAATGAAGAACGGCTTCCCAGTCGGCGCGGCCTTAAGTTTTATCGGTAAGGACACGTTTTTCGGACGCTATTGGGGTTGTTATGAAGAATATGATTCCCTGCATTTTGAAGCTTGTTACTACCAAGGTATTGATTATTGCATCGAAAATGGCTTGGCTAAATTCGATTCAGGGGCCCAAGGCGAACATAAAATCGCCCGTGGTTTTGAGCCCGTAACGACTTATTCGGCGCACTGGATAAATGACCCACAATTTGCCGCAGCGATTGGACAATTTTTAGACCGTGAAAAAAGTGCAGTACAACTTTATAGAAGCGAAGCGGCTAGCTATTTGCCGTTTAAAAAATCTGTTGATTTACCCGGCCAGAATGACGAATAAAACTAAAACGTTTTTAAAAAAGATGCTAACAATAACATGGGGGGATATTCATCAATTGCATTTAAGAGTTCACTACAAGCAGGTTACAATGGTGATATTAATTTTTTAATAGTATGGGTTTTGACTCTTGGCTAAAAAAATCATCCGTATCGCCACACGGCAAAGTCCTTTGGCAGTATGGCAAGCAGAACATGTCGCTTTTCGCTTGGAACAACTGTTTCCAGAGATAAGCACGGAACTGGTGAAAATGGTCACTAGGGGCGATAAGTTCCTTGATGCATCTCTAGCTAAAATTGGCGGTAAGGGCTTGTTTGTAAAGGAACTTGAGCAAGGCATGTTGGAGGGTATCGCGGATATTGCCGTGCATTCTATGAAAGATGTCCCGGTTGATTTCCCTGACGGGCTGCATTTGTCGGCCATTTTGCTACGTGAAGACCCCGCAGATGCGTGGGTTTCCAATCTCTATCCAGTCATTAATCAATTACCTGGCAATGCCCGCATCGGTACCTCCAGTTTGCGTAGGCAATGCCAAATAAAACAACGCTTTCCTGACGCCAAAATTATCCCGCTTCGAGGCAATGTGAATACGCGCTTGGCTAAACTTGATGCCGGGGATTATGACGCGATCATATTGGCTGCCGCTGGATTAAAACGATTAGGTTTGGCGGGGCGTATCAGCCAATCGTTGGATGTTGGCGTTAGCCTACCAGCCATTGGTCAGGGGGCAATAGGCATAGAATGCCGAGTTGATGATACCCAAACCAACACCATGCTGGCGGCTTTGCATGATAGTGAAACCGGGCTATGTGTCATGGCGGAACGTGCAATGAACGCCCGCTTGCAAGGTGGCTGTCAAGTGCCTATTGCTGGGTTTGCCATCAAACAGGACCAGCAATTATTCATGCGCGGTTTGGTTGGCGACCCTGATGGCAGTGTGTTATTCCGTAGCGAACACACGGCCGGATTGGATCAGGCGGAGGCACTCGGATACTGGATAGCCGAAGATTTGTTAAGCCAAGGTGCAGATAAAATTCTGCAGGTGTTGTTCGCCGGATGAATAATCTGAATAACGCCCATGTTTTAGTGACGCGTCCTGCACATCAGGCAGAAAATTTATGCCGCTTGATTGAAAGCCAAGGGGGTAAGGCTATCCGTTTTCCAACGCTGGATATTCAAGCGATCCCATACTCTGGGCATGTACAAAATGAGTTGGCAAATTCACGAAAATTTCAATGGCTTATTTTTATTAGTGCCAATGCGGTAAATTTTGCGCTCAAGGCGAATGGTGGCAAAATACCTAGATACAGTTCAGTGCGTGTTGCCGCTGTAGGTCATTCAACTGCCAGAGCATTGGCAGATGCGGGGGTTTTGGTCGATTTGGTGCCTGAGGGATATAGCAGTGAGGCATTGCTGGCGACGCCGGAATTACAACAAGTTAGCGGCCTGCGTTTTATGATTGTGCGCGGGGAAGGCGGGCGCGAGGAATTGGCGTCGGTATTACGGAGTAGGGGGGCTGAGGTTGCTTATCTGCCTGTTTATAAAAGAGTCATCCCTACGGTTGATAATTCACAATTGTTGATGTTGTTAGGGCAACAGAAGCTTGACGCAATCATTATTACCAGCGGTGAAGCCTTGCAGAATCTTTTGGTTATGATTCCGCAACAATATCGCCCGATGTTGGTAGCGATACCCATTATTGTGGTGAGCGGCAGGATTGCCCAAATTGCGGGTAATATGGGATTTAAACAAATTGTAACGGCGGAGTATCCTGCCGACACAGCTATTATGGTAGCTGTAACTATGTCTTTAACGGGGAACTAGCGTGGCAGAATTGAGCGGACAACAAGAACAAGAAGTGGGTGCAGCCATAAAAACCCATCGGTCACGAAATGGATTCTGGTTTGGCATCATCATATTACTGATTATTGCCGGAGTTGCTGGTGCTGGTTTTTTCTTATTTACGCAGTTGCGGGATAGGCAAGAAGGTTTAGGCGGTGAAGTTAAAGGGGAAATGTCCAAGCAAATTGCCGATTACCAAAGCCAATTGACCGCGATCCAAAACCAGTTGGCAGCATTGGAAACTGAAATTAGCGGTAAGGACAACCATTTTACCCAAACCTTGGCTGATTTTTCCCAATTACACAATGAAAAACTCGACAGCACCCGCAAAGAATTAAACGAATCCATCCAGCATCTGCAACGGCAATTGGGTAAAACGCGTGGTGATTGGCTGGTGGCCGATGCCGAATATTTGTTGAGCGTTGCAAATGAACGGTTGCATTTGATCGGAGACGTCAATACCACCCGCGAAGCCTTGGAGGCAGCCGACCAGCGTTTGCGCGAAAGCGGTGATGTCGGTGTCATTAAAGTCCGTGAGCAAATCGCTAAAGACCTTGCCGTTATCCGTAGCGTTGACATGCCGGATATAGTCGGTCTTTATGCGTCAATTCAAGGCTTGGAAAGCCTAGCGGATAAACTTTCCTTACTATTGCCGTATTCAGGTAAAGCCTTGACTCCCTCAACAGAAATACACAGGCATGAAGATAAACCCGAACAAGACCACGATTTATTGCAATCAGCCATTGACAAATTGGAAGGCATTGTCACAATTCGGCATAGCGATCAAGCTGTTAAAGCTATCTTAACACCGGAACAAGCCGAGTTTATTCGCGAACAGCTCAGGGTAAAATTGGAAATCGTCAAGATTGCTTTAGTCGAACGTAACGAAGCCATTTATCAGGCAAGCTTGAATGATGCTAAGGCTTGGATAGGCCAACATTTTACCTCAAATGAGGACAGCCACGCTTTACTTGCCGAGCTTGATAGGTTACTGGCAACCAAAATTCGTGGCCAATTTCCTGATATTAGCCAATCATTTAAGATGTTGCGGGATGTCAGTAAATTAAGATTGGAAAATGATAAAGGCATGAACCTAGAAAATGCGCCTGCACCTGTCACCCTGCCAATATCGCCTGCAGCTACACCTTTAGCCAAACCAGTCCAAGCCCCACCGGTCAAGCCCCCAGTGAAGCCTAGCGGTGAACACTCGCCGCAAGCACAATAACCCAAGCAATCCAATGAAAACAATACTTTATTTTCTAATCGCGCTTATTGCTGCTATTGTTGCCGCCTTTATGGCCAATAACTGGTTACAAGGCTTTGATACTCCTGGTTATGTATTGATGGGCATCGGTCATTGGTCATTGGAAACAACATTGTCAGTTTTTGCAGTTACCCAAATCATGGGCTTTTTTATCTTGTACTTTTTTTTCAGAGGCTTAGGTTGCCTAATCAGATTACCTGGGCAGCTAAAAAACCGTGCCAGATCAGTTAAATTTAACCGTTCCCAAGAAGCTTTAATAGCTGGGCTTGTCGATTCAGCTGAAGGCAATTGGGAAAAAGCTGAAAACGTGTTGATCAAACACGCCTCACATAGCGGCGCCCCATTACTACATTATTTGACGGCTGCAAAAGCCGCTCAATTACGTGGAGCGATAGACAAACGTGATGAGTATCTAAAAAAAGCTAGCGACCATTCTCCGAATTCAGCCATCGCCATCGGCTTGACCCAGGCTGAACTGTATCTATCAGGTAACGAATTTGACCAAGCCCTACAAACACTGACCCAATTGCATTCCATCGAGCCTAGCCATGCCAGTGTCTTGAAGTTGTTACACCAAACCTATCAAACGATAGGGGACTGGGACAGTGTCCGCAAATTGTTACCTTCCCTGCATACCAATAAAGTGTTGATGGAGGCCGAAATTAAATTGTTGGAAACAGAGGCTTTTAGCAAATTGTTACGACAATCGGCAGAAACGGGTAATGTTGATGAAATCCAACAACGCTGGTCGGAAGTTCCCAATTACATCAGAAAAATATCCGGAATATCTGCGATTTATTTTGCCGCCATGATTAACGCTGGTGCAGGCGCAGATATCGAAGATGAGCTGGCATTGGCGTTGTCAATTGACTGGGACACCACCTTGCTAGTGTTATTTGGCAGTGTGCAATCGAATGATGTCATGAAGCAGCTTGCTATGGCTGAGCGTTGGTTAAGCCTGCATGAAAATGACGCGGTATTGTTGACCGTTCTAGGAAAATTAAGCATCAAGTGCGCTGACATTGATAAAGCGAAGCATTTTTTACGTAAAAGCATCTCTGTTGAACCAACTGTTCTGGCCTATCAGCTCTTAGGGGATTTACTATCCGCTGATGGTGACCAAATTGAAGCCAGCCAATGTTACAAGCAAGGATTAGAATTGGCTTCAAGCGAAATTGTCAGCCGTATTAATACCGTGTCATAAATTCGCAAAATACCAAAGACTAAACCTTGCTTTGCAAGCGGGTATTTAAGATTTTGTTAAGGCAATACCGGGCAAAATAGTCAGGAATCCCGGAGATTGATGATGAACCGATACAAAATACCCAGCCAGGAACCTGACGTTTTACCAAGGCGTCGGTTTTTTAAAAAAATGTTGTGTGCTTCCATTTTAGCTATAAATGCGCATGGAATTGCTAATGCAGCCGTTAAAAAGAAACCAGTTGCACACAAAACCATAGCTTTACTTCATCCTCAAACAGGCGACCAGCTCCGCCTGACCTATTTTGAACAAGGCAGATACCTTAAAGATGCTTTGCACGAAATTGACTATCTGCTTCGGGATTTCCATACTGGGGATGTACATTCCATTGACCCAGTATTAGTTGACCAACTTCATGATTTGAAACAATTATTGGGTGTCCGTCAGCCCATCCAGGTTATTTCCGGTTACCGATCCCCATTTACCAATGCGAATTTACGTCATCAAAGCCATCGGGTGGCAAAACACAGCTTGCACATGGAAGGCCGGGCGATAGATATCCGCATTGAAGGCGTGTCAACCGCCACGTTGAAAAAAGCCGCGGTGGCGATGCAACGGGGTGGGGTGGGCTACTATCCCCGAGCCGATTTTGTGCATTTGGATACCGGCGATGTGAGGATTTGGTAAGTTATTTGCGCATTTCGACTGTTTTTATTGGCTCAACGGCCGGTAAAGCAGGCAATTCCTGAATTTTATACTGCTGAATTTTGAACTGATGGTTGGCATCAACAAACAGCATTTGGTCAGACAAATCCTCGGTAGTTTTCAATGCTTCCTGCAAAACCGTATCATGATCATAAATATCGGCGTAAAAAATTAATTGCCCCTCATGGTCAAAAAATGCCGTAGTGTAAAAAAACAAAACCGGTATCGGTTTTTTTAAGATGACCCGTTGCATTTTCGGTGATTTCATTGCGAGTTGTATTTTTGCCTTATCCCAGCCCGGCTGATTTCTCAACGCAAATTCAGCCAATGCTTCAGGGTCATCGACGCGTACGCAACCGTGGCTGAAATCTCGCCGTGAGCGGCTGAATAAGGAATTGGCAGGAGTATCATGCAAATACACATCATCTTTATTGGGGAAAAGAAATTTTACCCGCCCTAAGGCATTTTTCTTCCCTGGTTTTTGCCGCACCCTGAGCGAGCCTTGTTTAAGTTGCCCTAACGCGGATTCAGAAAAACCTACAACCCCATTTTTACCAACCAACTCCATGTTTTCTTTTACCAGATAACCCGGGCCGTTACTGAGTTTGGGGATGATTTCATCCTTGACTATGTTGTAAGGCACGTTCCAGTACGGTGAAAAATCAATAAAACTCATGCTAGCCATTAATACGGGGGTTTGGTTTTTCATGGCTTTGCCAACGACAACTCGCATTTGGGTAATATTTGAATCCAGATTATTGACATCGTTAAGCGCCCACAAATGAAAAGCAGGGATATTGACGATAATCGAAGGATCTGAGCTCAATTCAGGCAACCAACGTAGCCTTTCCATTGCCAATTCAATTTGTGCGACCCGTTTTTTTATGCCAGTGTTTAGTTCAGCTACCGTCGATTTGCCGATAATTCCGTCAGCGGATAAACCATGGCGTCGCTGGAATTTTTTTATGGCGGCGATGGTTTCGTCCCCGTAGTAAATTGATTTGCCAGAATTTTCTGGTTTTTGTTCCTTCGCCAGATCGCCAATTGCCATTAAATGATCACGTAAGGCCTTTATTTCAATAAGTTTATCACCTGGACGTATAGGCTTTGTGAACACCATAGAAAATGGTTGGGTTGTTTGGGCGAGTTCACGGTAATTGGCCAATGCCGTTTTTAATAACTGATATTGTCTTAGTTGTGGTTCGACCAACCCAGCTAGTTGCTTGACAGTTTGGCGTTCGATACTGGCTTTTATTAAAGCCGGTAAATCAAGCAGCTTTTTTTCACGTAGCTTGAGATTGAAGTTGATCACTTGCGGGCTGACACGTCCGTAATGTAAATCATGTAAAAACCGTAGTAAAGACAAGCTTAATGCGGTGTCATAAATGGCAAGATCATGATATGCGCCCATGCCCGATTGCAAGATTGCGGGCAGCTTATTTTGCAAGGTATCAACATCGTAATGTTTTTTTTGTAAACCATTCACACTGGCATTGTCTAATAACTCCAGCACGGCAGAGATATTTTTTCCAGAAGTAAACTGATCCAACCACAGTAATTGATAGTTTCCTAATTTGTAAAGTGCATCCAAATCTTCCGAACGGTTCGAGAAATTGCTGGGCTGTAAAAATGGATGTTGCTTAGTTGCAATAATCGCTTTAATTTCTTTAGCGATACTTGTTGGTTCTCCTGCAATTTGTTCATTTGCCGACGGAGTTTGTAACGGCATGACAAGGCAAATAAACAGTAATAAACGGCCATTAATGCGGTTTAAGCTTTTTTTGAAGTATCCGGTTTTTTTAAAGGGCATGGAAGTCTTATCAGTTAGCGGACACGAGCCATTATTGTAAATATTTATTAATGTATTCAGTTTCATAAGTTATCCAGTAGTCATCCCAACCGTAGGTTGAGCCGCCATCCACAGCCAACATCAAATGATAATTTCAAAGATAAAGCTGGCATACATTTGTTTATGGGTACATTTCTTAATTATTTTACACTAAGTCAAGACTTATGATTTATGACAAATGCACATTCAGCAGTAGACTGAAGTAAGTAATCCCATATTTATGCTATGTTATAGAGCATTTTTACTCAGCTTTTGTAACATGAAAGGAATGGCTATGAAAGTAAACTTAGATACAGATGCCGAAAATATTTTTAATACTTGGGAGCTTTATCGAAAAATCGTCAGTTTCAATAATATGTTCCATCGCGAAATTTACACAGATGTTGCCAGCGTTTTGCAAACTGCCCGCCATCATTTTGCCTTGTTGGATTTAGGTTGTGGTGATGCGGCAAATTTAGCCCCCGTTCTCGGGTCTGTGCCGATAGGACGTTATTGTGGGGTGGATCTTTCTGCAACCGCTTTGGGTTTTGCAGAGCAAAATCTTAACGGGCTTGCTTGCCCAGTGATATTACAACTTGGCGATTTATTGCAATCTCTTTATGAAACTGACCTACGTTATGACGTGATTTTCACCAGTTTTGCCCTGCATCATCTACGTTATGAACAAAAAGCCGATTTTTTTAAAGCGGCTTACGGCCACCTGGAAGCGAATGGCTTCTTGTTGATGATAGATACGGTGCGTGACGAACAGGAAGATTTGGCTGAGTATTTACAAGCCTATTGCGCTTGGTTGCGTGGTGATTGGCAAGGTATTGACGATCAAGAAAAAGAAATTGCCTGCCAGCATATTGTTGAAAACGATTTTCCTGAAACCCTGTCGACCGTACAAACATTTTCCCAGCAGGCTGGTTTTGCCAATTACCATGAAATTAGTAGCTACAAATGGCATAAAGTCCTGCGGTTTGACCGTTAAATGCTGGCGAATTATTTAAGTAATATGTACTATCAAGGCGTTAAAAAAACGATAGTCCTGCGTCAGTTAGGGAAAAAACGCGTAGATTTTTCTGATATGCACCCACTATTGGCGCGTATTTTTTCATCACGGGGCGTGGTATCCATCGACGATTTGGACAGGACTTTAGCCAAGCTACCTTCTCCGTGGTTGCTGTCTGGCATGGAAACGATGGTGGAACACCTCATGTCTGCATTGAGTGGGCAAAAACAAATAGTGATTCTCGCGGATTTTGATGCTGATGGTGCAACCAGTTGCGCGCTTGCCATCAAAGGCTTGCAATTAATGGGGGCAGGGCAAGTGTCCTTTGTCGTGCCCAACCGTTTTGAATATGGCTACGGCCTGACGCCGGAAATTGTCGAATTGGTTAAACAACATCAGCCTGATGTGCTGATAACTGTAGACAACGGCATTTCCAGTCTGGATGGGGTTAAAGCTGCCAAATCTGCCGGCATTAGCGTATTGATTACCGACCATCATTTGCCGGGTCTGGAACTGCCAGATGCCGACGCCATCGTCAACCCTAATCTGCCAGAGGATAAATTCCCTAGCAAAGCCTTGGCGGGCGTCGGGGTGATGTTTTATGTATTAATGGCTTTGCGTAGCCGCTTGCGGGAAACTGGCTGGTTTGCCCAGCGGCAAATCCCCGAACCCAACTTGGCGCAATTACTTGATTATGTGGCGTTGGGGACGGTTGCCGATGTGGTCGCGTTAGATGCCACCAACCGGATACTGGTGTACCAGGGATTGCAGAGAATCCGCACCGGCAATAGTCATCCTGGCTTGCAAGCCTTGATCAAAATTGCCGGTAAAAATCCGCTGACGCTTTCGCCTGCGGATTTAGGTTTTGTATTGGGGCCGCGCTTAAATGCCGCCGGACGCATGGATGATATGTCTCTAGGCATCCAATGCTTGCTGACCGATGACGACAAATTGGCGGCCGACATCGCCATGCAGTTGGATGATTTGAACAATGACCGTCGCGACATCGAAAGCCAAATGAAATTTGAAGCGATGGCGCTATTGGCAAATATGAAAAAACTCGATGGCCACCATGCCCCGGCAGGAGTTTGTTTGTTCGATGCGAATTGGCATCAAGGCGTTATCGGTATCTTGGCTTCACGGATCAAAGACAAGTTACATAGGCCGGTGATAGCTTTCGCCCCAGCGGGCAAGGATTTAATCAAAGGGTCGGCGCGGTCCATCCCTGGTGTGCATATCCGGGACGTGCTGAGCGACATTGCCGCCATACATCCCAAAATACTGAGCAAATTTGGTGGTCATGCGATGGCGGCGGGTTTAACTTTGGCGATGCACGATTATCCGGCTTTCGCGCTAGTGTTTGATGAGCAAGTCGGTAAGCATTTAAGCCAAATTGACCTAGAACAAAAAGTGCTATCGGATGGTGAATTGACCGAACAGGACATGACCATAGAACTTGCCGAATTATTGCAAAATGCCGCCACTTGGGGGCAAGGTTTCCCCGAACCCGTGTTTCATGGGCAGTTTGACGTGGTGCAAGCGCGTGTTGTGGGCCAGAAACACCTCAAACTGGTGTTACGCGTCGCGCAAGGCCAATTGTTGATTGATGCCATCGCATTTTTTATCGACCAACCCGAACAATGGTTGGGTGTAAGGCAAATTGTTGCCGCTTATAAGCTCGACATCAACGAGTTTAGAGGTCAGCGTAGCGTGCAGTTTATTTTGAATTATTTGGAAAAAATTGCCTGAAGTGCGCCTTGGAAGATGTTTAAAATTTAATATGCGAAAACTTGCAATAAATACCTCATCGGTACAAAAAAATAGACCACGAAAATTACGAAAAGCACTAAAAAAATAATCGAATGCATCGGATTATAGTTTTCGTGGACGACTCTTTGCTTACCGATCCCACGAAGCATTTTTTTGTGATAAGTTCCAAGAAAATTTTGACGCCAAAATACCATCTAGAGTCCACATGTCCTTAAAAATCGCCATAGCCCAAACTAATTTTCTTGTCGGCAATATCATTGCCAATCTCGAAAGCCTCATCACCGCGGCCATTTACGCCCGTGACGAATTACATGCCGAACTCATTGTTTTCCCAGAGCTGAGCATCATCGGTTATCCAGCCGAAGATTTATTACTACGCGCAGATTTTATCTCCGCCGCTAACAACGCGGTCTACCAACTTGCTGACAATGTCACTGGCATTGCATTGGTGGTGGGTTTCCCTGAATTGGAAGGCAATAAACTTTATAACAGTGCCGTGGTATTGCACGAAGGTGCAATTTTGGCTTGTTACCGCAAACAAGCCTTGCCAAATTATGGTGTGTTTGATGAACAAAGGTATTTTGTCCCCGGAAACGAAGCGTGCGTATTCGAATTTAACGGTACATTTATTGGCCTGACGATTTGTGAAGATGTTTGGCGGGATGGCATTATCGAGGCGACTCGAAAAGCGGGTGCTGAGATTATCCTGACCTTGAATGCCTCGCCTTTTAATGCCGGAAAAATCCACGAACGTGAGGCGGTGATTTGTCGGCAAGTCAAAGTGGCGGGCATTCCTTTGGTGTATGTCAATCAAGTGGGCGGACAAGATGAATTGGTTTTTGACGGAGCGTCCTTTGTTGCCGGCGCCCAAGGTGAAATTGTTTTCCGTGCCGTTGAGTTTGCCGAACAAATCAGCGTGGTTGAATTTGACAATGGCCAACTGCAAACCAGTACCTGTGCGCCACTTTACAGTCCGATTGCCTGCATCTATCAAGCCTTGGTGTTGGGTATCAAAGACTATGTCCGCAAAAATGCTTTTCAAGGTGCGCTATTGGGTTTGTCAGGTGGTATAGATTCGGCTTTGGTGTTGGCTTTGGCGGTGGATGCGCTAGGCGCGGACAAAGTTGAAGCCGTGTTGATGCCGTCACGCTATACGCAAGACATCAGCATCACCGACGCGGAACTTGAAGCCGATGCTTTAGGAGTCAAGTACCACACCATCTCCATAGAGCCCGCCGTTGACGCTTTTACCGGAATGCTTGCCGACCTGTTTGCAGGGACACGCAAGGACACCACCGAAGAGAATATCCAAGCCCGTTGTCGGGGCGTAATTTTGATGGCAATGTCCAACAAGCAAGGCAAATTGTTGCTGACCACGGGCAACAAAAGTGAAATGAGCGTCGGTTATGCAACATTGTACGGCGACATGGCGGGCGGCTTCGCGCCTATCAAGGACGTGCCGAAATTGTTGGTTTACCAATTGGCAAATTACCGAAATGCTATCTCTCCCGTGATACCGGAACGGGTCATTACCCGCGCCCCATCCGCCGAACTCGCCCCCGATCAAAAAGACGAAGATTCGTTGCCGCCTTACGGGGTGCTAGACCCGATTTTGGAATGTTATGTGGAATTGGATCAATCCGCCAAAGACATTATCGCCGCCGGATTCTGCCCGGAAGATGTGGCACGGGCGGTCAGTTTGGTGGACAGGAATGAATACAAACGCCGCCAGTCGCCACCAGGAATTAAAATCAGCTCACGGGCCTTCGGGCGGGATAGGCGGTATCCAATAACGTCGGGTTATCGGGGAATATAGAGTCCAGTTTTTTATGGCAGTATCGCCTCAGTGACGCGATTAAGAAAAAACTAACGCTTCTTGATTTTCGGTGCTAGGCAGGGCGATCAAAGATAACGACTTACTTCATAACAACATTACAGTTTTTAAGATGCAGCCTAACACGTTAATTTATATAACTGCAGCATCTCTAAATTACTTATTAACGTAATTTTTATGATCCAATAAATCTTCAGGTTTTATCGTGAAAAAGTTTTCAGGCGGATCCATGCACTCAGGCACATATTTTTGTGTCCAGATGACTAATTGTTGAAGGACAGGTAATAAATCAGCTCCTTTAGGCGTTAAAAAATATTCATACCGTACGGGTTTGTCATGGTAAGGCTTTTTCAGCAAAAGGCCGTTTTCTTCCAATTCACGAAGTCGGCTGGCGAGGATGTTGCTAGGTATCCCTTCCGAGGAAGCCTGAAAATCACAATACTTGCTTTTACCTAAACACATATCGCGGATAATGATTAGGCTCCATTTATCGCCAATGAATTCAAGAGCAATGGATAGCGGGCATTTTGAGCGGTAATTTTGTGTTTCCGTTTTCATTATTAACTTGGTGCTTCGAACATAAATAGACACTTGTAAAAGACAAGTATGTATGTAAAAATCATCTCACTTGCAATAAGCAAGTATTAAATTCATTAACCCATTAATCTCAGGAGTACCTAAATGAAACTGTACCATTTCCCTATATCTCCCAATTCCCGTCGCGTCATCACCGTCCTGCACCATTTAAATTTGGACTGTGAATTACAGGCGGTCGATTTGGTAAAAGGTGAGCATTTGCAACCGGAATATCTGAAATTAAATCCCAATCATATGATACCAACCTTGGTCGATGAGGATTTTGTGCTTTGGGAATCCAACGCCATTATGCAGTACCTATGTTCCAAAGCACCAGACAATTCTCTATTACCAGACGACCCTAAGTTAAAGGCGGACATCACACGCTGGCAGTTTTGGCAAACTGCACATTTTGGCAGGGCTTGTGGCGTCTTTATTTTTGAAAACATCATTAAAGCCGCTTTTAATATCGGTGAACCTAACGCCCAAGAATTGGCCCAAGGAGCCGAAAGTTTCCACCGTTTTGCAAAAATTTTGGAAGACCATCTAAAAGGCCGTATGTGGTTAGTTGGTGATACCGTTACCTTGGCTGATTTTTCAGTCGGTTCGTTTTTGGATTTGGCGGAAATGGCGAAATATCCTCTTGACGGTTACGTCGAAATTAGCCGTTGGTACAAGGCTATCGAACAAATTCCTGCATGGCAAAGTTCTGCACCTGCGAAATTATCCTAAGAACCGACGTTACGCAGTAACGTATTATTACCCCGTTTGCCGCGCCGAACACCGCAGATTTTGTCGGGAGCAGCCCGAAGGGGCGCGGCATGGATGCCGCGCGGCGGTAGAGGGGCAGGAAGCCCCTTCTGCCGCCCCACGGGAAAATTGAGGAGCGCAGGATCAAGCGGCAATCGGGCCGCATTTTTTGGATACTTTCTTTTCGACTGCATGGATGCCACCACAAGGGGGGGCTATGGACAGAGCAGTTGCCGAGGTGGCGCAAAAGACAAATCCGCCGGGAGCGGATTTGGTGACAACCCGAAGGGCAAAAACCAAGGATGGGTTTTTGCAGAGTATCTCGCCTTCGGGTGCGAGTACCCGATTAAAAAAATATCTGTCGCGATAGTGACTCAGCATTATTTATTTCAAACCGCAGAAATTGTCTGCATAACATCAGCTAAGAATTTAAAACCACTACCTAATCTTTGTCTCCCCAATCTGGCAAGTTTCAAAAACTTGCCAGATTTTTATTTCGGTATTTTTAAATTGATTCTTCCATTAGCTTCGTCTCCGCTACAATTTAAGCACAAAAGTTAGATCACAAGGACTATCTTCCTTCAACAAGGGAAGTTTTCCTGCATCTACAATAGCTTGTTGGTAAGATTTGTATACCTTTAAAACACCAAAACTATGATCGGTTGTTTATGCGAATAAACGCTAGCAATATGGCTGTTAAACATTGTTATAAATTGATGGTGGTTGCCGGATTGTTTTTTTTAACAAAATGGCTTCCTGACCAGTCACTAGAAGAACAGCGGACGGTTTTTCTTAGGGCTGAAAAATTGCTTGAGGAAGGTAACGATGCGGCTTTTTTGGATTTGGACAAAACCCTAGTCGATTATCCGCTGTATCCTTATTTGCAGTTTGAGTGGCTTAAAAAGCATTTACAAAAAACCGATAAGGTCACTGAGTTTTTGTCGCGCTACGCGAACACCCGCCATGCAATGTTGCTACGCGCAAAATGGTTGGATTATTTGGCGAAACATGGTCGTTGGCAAGAGTTTGTCGAGCATTATCAGGGTACTGAAAACCCTACCCGCGAATGCCATTATTATTGGGCATTGCATGAAACAGGCAAAAAAGAACAGGCTTTGGGCGAGGCGAAACGTCTTTGGTTATCTGGAACTAGCAGACCGCCAGCTTGTGATGATTTATTGGCTGAATTTATAAAATCGCCCGAATTTAATCAAAATTGGATTTGGCAACGTTTTGGCTTGGCGATCAATCAGGAAAATTGGCCTTTGGTTGACTATTTACGCCGTCTGTTGGACAAGCCCGGACAAAAAACTGCCGAATTTTGGTTGCAAGTTCATAAAAATCCTTCTCTGGTCAAAGATAGTGGTTTATGGATGAGCGGCGACGCGATGACCGAGCGCATTTTTGCCGAAGGTATCGTAAGACTGGCACAAATTAATGTGGATTTGGCGTTGCTGCTTTGGGACGGCCGCAAACCCTATTTGACGCTTGATAAAGAAATGCTTGACAAAGTCGATAGCAAATTGGCAATGGTGTTGTTCAGCCATCGGGACAGCCGTGCTTACTGGCGCTTGCAGCAAGTGCAAATGCCTGATGATAAAGTTCGCGAAGCTAAGGTTAGGTCAGCTTTGTGGGAAGGGAATTGGCAGCATGTCACTGACGCACTAACTACTTTGCCTTGGCGTCAACAGCAAGAACCGATTTGGCAATATTGGCTGGCGCGTGCCTTTGAAGCAATGGGGAAATCACAAGAGGCTAAGGCCATTTACTTGCGATTAGCAAATGATAGAAGTTTTTATGGTTTTTTAGCCGCAGATAAATTGGGTAACAGCTATACTATCGGCGATAAGCCTGTTTTGATTATTGCTGGGGAAATGGATGAATTGCTTAAGCAACCCAGTTTTAGAGCGATACAAGAATGGCGATTGTTGAACCGTGATTTGGAGGCGCGGCGGGAATGGTTATTTGCAATTGATTTACTTGACAAACAGCAGCTCATGATTGCCGCTAAACTCGCCGAACAATGGCAATGGGATCAGATTGCTATTATGACCTTAGTCAAGGCCGATTATTGGGATGATGTAGTCTTGCGCTTTCCATTACGCTATGTCGATGAAGTGCATCGAAACGCCACGAAGCAAGGTCTGGATCCGGCCATTATTTTGGGCTTGATACGGCAAGAAAGCCTGTTCGATAGCAACGCCGTGTCTCCGGTCGGGGCAAAAGGCTTGATGCAGCTTATGCCCGCCACGGCAGGGCAAATAGCAGAAAAACTCAATGAAGTGCGGCATACGGAAAACCAGTTGTTAAATCCAGCAGTGAATATCCGCTACGGTAGCTATTATTTTGCAGAACTCTTGCAACGGTTTCACGGGCATGTTGCCCTAGCCGCAGCCGCCTATAATGCCGGGCCAAATCGGGTGGCAAAATGGTTGCCCGTTAATCGGAAGATACCGGCTGATATTTGGGTGGAAACCATTCCCTTTAAGGAAACCCGTAAATACGTGACCTCCGTATTGGCATACGCCATTATCTATCAACAACGATTACAAACTAATGCATTAAAAATAAAAAATATGCTGACAGATATAGCAAGCAATCAAAATTTGAGCTGATTTTTTGCAAGCGATGTTAGATAATAACTGGTTATATAAGAATTATAACCACTGATGGCATAAGGATACAAAATGGGGAAAAAGCATAGTTTTACGCGTGAAGAATTATTAATGTCTGGACGAGGTGAGTTATATGGCTCCAAAAACGCGCAATTGCCTTTACCCAATATGCTTATGATGGATAGGATTACTCTTATTACTGATCAAGGCGGTTTATATGGCAAAGGCGAAATTATTGCGGAACTCGACATTATTCCGGATTTATGGTTTTTTTCCTGTCATTTTCAAGGAGACCCGGTGATGCCTGGTTGCCTCGGCCTTGATGCCATGTGGCAATTGGTCGGTTTTTATTTATGTTGGTTAGGTGGCCCTGGCAAAGGCAGGGCTTTGGGCGTGGGGGAAGTCAAGTTTACCGGTCAGGTATTGCCAACAGCGAAAAAAGTCACCTACCGCGTCAATCTCAAGCGTGTCATCATGCGTAAGCTAGTCATGGGCATTGCCGATGCGACAATGGATGTTGATGGCAAAGTCATTTACGAAGCAACTGATTTACGGGTTGGATTATTTACATCTACAGAAGATTTCTAGAGGCTACAGTAATGAGAAGAGTCGTGGTAACCGGTTTAGGAATTGTTTCCAGCATCGGCAACAACCAAGCAGAGGTTATCGGTTCCCTCCGGGAAGGCCGTTCAGGAATCGTATTTTCAGACATTTACAAAGAACTGGGTTTTCGTAGCCAAATCCACGGTGCTATCTCCATAGACTTAGATGAATTCATAGACCGTAAAATCAAACGTTTCATGGGTGATGGCGCGGCCTTCAACTACATTGCCATGCAGCAGGCGATCGCAGATTCAGGATTGGATGACTCGGATGTTTCAAATTTTAAAACCGGACTCGTTATGGGTTCAGGTGGCCCATCTACATCAAATTTGGTCGAAGCGGCGGATATATTGCGTAGCAAAGGCGTAAAAAAAGTCGGCCCCTATATGGTTCCCCGTGCCATGTCCAGCACTAACACCGCTTGTTTGGCGACGCCATATAAAATCAAAGGTGTCAATTATTCCATTACCTCGGCCTGCGCCACCAGTGCCCATTGTATCGGTCATGCAATGGAGCTCATCCAAATGGGCAAACAAGACATTGTCTTTGCCGGCGGCGGCGAAGAAGTGCATTGGTCCATGTCCGTGCTGTTCGACGCAATGGGTGCAATGTCATCCAAATACAATGACACACCAACTACTGCCTCGCGCCCATATGACCAAAGCCGCGACGGGTTTGTCATTTCCGGTGGCGGCGGCGTGTTGGTTATCGAAGAATTGGAACATGCCAAAGCCCGTGGCGCGAAAATCTATGCCGAATTGACCGGCTATGGCGCAACTTCCGATGGTTATGATATGGTGCAACCCTCTGGCGAAGGTGCCGTGCGTTGTATGCAGCAAGCAATGGCAACCGTGCATAATAAAATTGATTACATCAATGCCCACGGTACCAGTACCCCAGTTGGCGACACCAAAGAATTGGCTGCATTACGAACCGTGTTTGCTGAAGAAAACATGCCTTGGATCAGTTCCACAAAATCCCTGACTGGACATGCCTTAGGTGCGGCAGGTGTCAACGAAGCGATTTATTCATTGTTAATGATGCAAGAAAATTTCTTAAGCGTGTCCGCCAATATCTCGGACTTAGATACCGATGCAGCGGGTATTCCGATCGTCCGTGAACGCCAAGATGACATCACCCTAAACACTATCATGTCCAACAGCTTCGGTTTTGGCGGTACTAACGCCACCTTGATTTTCGAACGTTACCACGGCTAAAACATTAGCGTCGGAGTCTGGCGGCAATGCCAACTCCGTAGCCCGCCAAGAACCCATCCGCAGTTCCTTCCTTACTATTATTTTGCTGACCATGTCAGACGACAATTTCTCACAAAAATCCCGAACCCAGTTCAACAAATTACAAAAACGCTTGCGTCATTATGTCGGCGATGCGATTGCCGATTACCAAATGATCGAAGACGGTGACAAGGTGATGGTGTGCCTTTCCGGCGGAAAAGATTCTTATACCTTGTTGGACATCCTGCTCAATTTACAAAAAACCGCACCGGTCAGCTTTGAAGTGGTTGCCGTCAATCTTGACCAAAAACAACCAGGATTTCCCGAACACGTCTTGCCTGAATATTTGCAATCCTTGGGTGTGCCTTACCACATCATCGAAAAAGATACTTACAGCGTCGTCAAACGGGTGATTCCCGAAGGGCAAACCACATGTGGCCTGTGTTCACGTTTACGGCGAGGGACCTTGTACGGGTATGCAGAAGCTAATGGCGTAACAAAAATTGCCTTAGGCCATCATCGTGATGATATTCTCGAAACCTTTTTCCTCAATATTTTCTACGGTGGCAAACTTAAGGCGATGCCGCCCAAGTTGTTGAGCGACGATAAGAAAAACATTGTCATCAGACCTTTGGCTTATTGCCGAGAGAAAGACATTGAAAGGTATTGCAGATTTAAAAATTTCCCGATCATTCCCTGTAATTTGTGTGGATCGCAAGAAAATCTGCAAAGAAAAGCCATGAAAGTGATGTTAAAAAGCTGGGACAAACAATTTCCTGGGCGTTTGGAAACCATTTTCACCAGCCTGCAAAATGTCGCCCCCTCACAGCTCGCCGATCCCCGATTGTTTGATTTTACCAATCTAAAACTGGCGCGGGATAACTTTTCAGAATTGGATTTGCTGGATAGTGGTTTGGAAGTTTTGGCGCAATAATATCCAACATTTTGAACTTAATAGCTTTTCGTAATATTTTTAGATTTGCCATGCATTTACGAGTCGTTTTTTGTTGCTATTATGGTAGTTTTTCACTGATAGGATTGTTTACAATTGGTTGCATTCAGATTCAACCAATTGCCATTTCTCTATTCGAGTCATTTTCTTGATCGTACATTCACGCTGGCTAGCAGAACTGCGGTTATGGTTGCTTTCTATATAAAGCAATTGTTTGGGTTGCCGTCCACGAAAGTATTTGGCGCCTTGCTGGCTGGCATGTTGGGTAAATCGCTTGGATACATCGGTCGAAATGCCGGTATATAGCGAATCATCAGTACATAAAATGATATAAACAGACCAATTCATTATCAGCGGAAAGGGGATAGATAGGATAATGCCGGAATTATTAACAGGTATGCCCATGCTAGGGTGGCGCGAATGGGTGGCTTTGCCAGATTTCAACATCATGCAGATTAAAGCCAAAATTGATACTGGGGCGCGTTCATCGGCGCTGCATGCTTTTGCGATAGAGCCTTATCGTAAAGGCGGTGAACGCTGGGTGATGTTCGCCATCCATCCTATCCAAAAAAACACCGACATTTCGATAGAATGTCATGCCCCTGTTAAAGACCGCCGCGTGGTTTCGGATTCCGGCGGGCACAAGCAACTTCGCTATGTGGTTGACACCCAATTAATGATAGGACAATCACTCATCACCGCCGAAATGACATTGACCAACCGTGACAGCATGTTGTTTCGGATGTTAATTGGGCGCACTGCAATGGAAAAACGTTTTCTGATTGCACCCAATGCATCTTATTTACAAGGCAAACCACAGCTTAATTCTTTATCTGAATAGCAAAAACCAGCCTATTGCTATGCCAGCTTATTTCACAAAGCAGCTTTTTTCGGCATAAGCCTCGGCTTCTTTAAGTTGCGTCCGCAAGTCTTTAGATTGCTTAGGGTCACGGAAGACACCGCCGCTTTCACCCGACGTGCTTTTTAAATAATTAAAAGTTTTAGCCGCTTCGTACTCGCTAAAAGACAGTTTTTCTGCGATCTTATCAATTTTGCAACCGCAAGCATATTGGTTGATATAGCTTAGGCCACCTTTTTGGGCAATACAGTTTAAAACATATTCAACACGGTCACGGGTGGGGAAATCGTTTACTAAGGATTGTCCAACAACGGGTGTCGTTAACGGTGTTTGTTCCGTGGTTGTAGAACAGCTTGCGCTGATGGTGATTAAAGCTATCGTAACAATAGACCATAATGGTGATGCTTTCATAGATAATGCCCGGTTTCAAAAATTAAATGCTCCTAAGGAGCAGGAGATGTTTTCAAGCCCGTCAGGCCAGTAAAGTTATTTTAACTGAAATCTTTAAGGTTTCTCAGATTGGCTGGCAAATATAGTTAAAATGGCCGCGTTTCCCATTTAAATAGTAGGGAGCGCGGGCATTCTACCCGCCAAGTTGCGGCAAATGGACCTAAACCTAAAAATCTAAACTTGACCATTCAGAATATAAAAACTGTAGGGATTAACAAACTGAATGCCAAACCAGCACAAACCATTTGTAATTGCAGACGCCTAATTAGGTGGATTTACCGATATGCTGCCATCAAAATAATGGCTACCTACGATGCGATTCACCATAATTTTATCGAAGCCTTATGGTGTACCTGACATTTTTGGCTTGCCATTTCCTCCACAAAGCTGCACATCCTGCCTTAGCGACTTTTTGCAAAGATTTTCTGAAATTAACAGCGGCTTATAAAGAGATTGGCTAGCGATTGCAATTTCTCATAATCATAAAAAAATTCATTGCGCGTTAGTTTTTTGATTAGCCCGTTAGACTTGAGCTTAGCCAAGTCCCGGCAAGTTGTTTCCCGCGACACGCCCAATAAAGCCGCCATGTCAGCCAAACTTAAAAGCCGGACAGTTGGGGTAGTTTTCTCATTCACTTGTTGGTTAATGAGAAAAACGAGCAGATTCGCCAATCGTAACGTTGAATTGCCCGTGTTAAATTTGAGTAGGCAACGGTCAACCAAGTCTAAATTGAGTTGCCAGCAATGCATTAAATTCAGGCAAAGTTCCGGCTGTTCATAATAAAGGCTGTTGAGCGACGCCACCGGCACCTTACAAATTTGTGTCTCTTGAACAGCCACGGCATTATGCCGCATCGGTTCGGCAATCAACGCCGAAACGCCTATTACATGCCCTGTTCCGGCCAGATAAAATATCCGCTCCCCGCCTTCCTCCAGCACTTCTTCAAGTTTGACCAAACCACTATGGACGATAACTATATAATCCAGTGTGTCGTTACGTCGATAAATCAACTCACCCTCAGCAACCAGGTGATGACGGATATTACCGTATTTGCTGCCGGCCATTTCCAATAAATTCTGGATATTTCGCGCAGTCTTAAACAGGCAATGCAAGTCACAACCATGACCGCAAGCTCCGCCTAACGGCGACTGGCACTCCACATCAGGCTTGTTCTTCTTCATGCTCCCATCCCCTTAAAAAATCCCCTGCCAGTCTAACCAATTTATTTTGCGAAAATTGACATTCGTCAATGACTTTTTTTTTCAATTAGCTACAGTATATTCAACGGGTCATTTGTAGCATAACTAAGGCAAAGGTGGCAAGTCGATGGATTTAGCTTTTGTTGATAAAACATCAAATCCCAAGACAGAAGCTGCCAGCAGTGCGGGATTGGCTTCAGCCGCGATGGCTGCTAAATAGTCAGCAAGTTATCAAGTAGAACGCTGGGCAAATAAACGATAGCCGAATAAGCGTCGGAGTAGCGTTCCTCTAACATGAGGTGCGGACGATGAAACATGATCAAACTTTTCGCGACACCTCAAACGGTGTTTATTTTACATTGGGTTCTTAAATCAGGAGAAAAAACATGTTCAACATTAAAAAGATAATTCTGTTAAGCGCATTAGCGATTAACGGCACAGCATGGGCGGACTTGAATACAGGCTTAGTAGCCCATTATCCGCTAGACGAAGCGGTAGGTGCGACGGTGGCGCACGACTCTGCCGGATCGGTTGACGGCATCGTAGAAGGCGGCACAACTTTCGCACCCGGCATGGGTGTCCTCGGTGGTGCGGCTAGGTTCGATCCAGCGACAGGTGACTACATCACTATGGGGGATAATTTTGGCTTCACTAATACTAGCTTCTCCATTCAGGCTTGGGTGAAATTGGATTTGGGTGATACTGGCGGAATGCCCGTGATAAAGCACAAAGCAGGGATCGCGGCAGGATATTTTTTAGCTATTAATGATGTGGGTGACGGCTGTAGCGAGATTTCTAAAGCACATTTTTATGTGGCCTATCCCTGCAGCGGGGTTTCCACCGTTGAGGTGAACGATGGCACATGGCACCAAGTCATCGGCGTGTATGACCAGACTACTCAGGTTTCCTCAGTTTATGTGGACGGCCAGTTCCAGGCCGCTTCTTCAGGCGGTAATGTCAGCATTCCTACCGATGCCCCTTTTGCGATTGCCGGCATAATGGATGGATTAAATACAAGTATTTTAAGTACATATAAAGGTTGGGTTGATGAAGTGAGAGTTTACAACCGGACACTGAACCCAACAGAAATACAAGACCTTTACCTTCAAACGCCACAGAAACCTTTCGCCAGCTTCGTGCCTAGCCTAAGCCTCACCATGAAACCCGGTGCGAAGGACGATACCTTCAAGCTAACAGGCACCTTCGGTTTGGACGTTGCCTCCGATGGGGTGAATCCGGCTAAGGAAATAGTTGCCTTGCAGGTCGGCGATTACACGACCACGATCCCTGTCGGTGCGTTTAAGCTCAAATTCGGTAAATACGTCTACACAAAAATCCTGCCGGAAATCACTCTCAGCATAACCATCACCCCTTCCGGCGGGGCTAACTATAGCTTTATCGCCACGGCGAAAGCCACCGACCTCACCCGTAAGGCCATCCCTATCGAAGTTGGGCTTAGCATAGGCAATGAAGGCACTCGCGCCACGCTCTTCACAAACAGCTTGACCGCGAGACCATAAGCCCGTTTAGGGCGCAATAACCAACGGGCATTGTGGCGCAATGTTGGGCATTTAACGTATAGGGTGGTATGGCCGTTGTGGAATACAAGTTTGGCCATAGTGAACACACTATAAGCTTAGGAATGAGCATAAATTAATTTGTGCTTAATCCTTACTATGGCTACTCGTCCATAAATGACGCGCAGTACTTACTATTGCCAGGAAACTTTATATGCAAAACTCAAACATCAAACCACTGTTGCTCGTTTTTGTGCTGATTAGCTACCCCACATGGGCGGGGCAGACAGATAAAGGCATTCCCGACCGTCCAAGCGCGGCCAAACCAGATAAGCCAGTATTTTTAAACGGCAACCAGAACCCTGGCATCAGCTTGCCCGCGCCACCACCCCATCAGGCCGTTCCTCAAGTGGCTGGCCGAATGGTCACTTTCAAGGGCGTGGCCTTTGCAGGTGGCAGTGCCTTCCCCGATTATCAATTGCAAGCCATTGCCGCCCCATTTCTCAACAAGCCGATGGGTATCGCCGATATCGAAGAACTGCGCCAGCGCTTGACACGCCACTATATCGACCACGGTTATATCAACTCCGGTGTGACCGTACCCAAACAACCGCTACGTGATGGCGTGTTGCATTTCCAAATCGTGGAAGGGCGCTTAGATGCCATCCAAATGCAGGGGCAAGGGCGTTTGCGCGAAGGTTACATCAAAAATCGGCTCCTGCCTGATGACGGACAAGCCTTTAAAGTGGATGAGCTGCAAGACCGTTTTCAATTACTGTTAACTGATCCGTTGATCGAGCGCATGAACGGGCGCATCTTACCTGGCAAAGGTTTAGGGCATAGCCTGTTGGCCTTGGATGTCACCCGCGCACGACCTTACCAATTCAGCTTGCTGGGCAACAACTACCGTCCTCCCTCCATTGGCAGCGAAGCCGGCGGTGCCAGCGGCTGGGTGCGTAACCTGACTGGTTGGGGTGATTACCTTAACCTGGCGGTGATGGCCAGTGAAGGCTCGGCCCGATACTTCGGCCATTGGAGTGTGCCGGTCAACGACAACGGCACCCAAGTCCATTTCCAATTCGATGAAGGCGATTCCTCCGTTATCGAAGAACCCTTGACCAACTTGGACATCAAAAGCCAAGTGCATAACCTAGAAGGCGGCATTAGCCATGCGGTGCTCAACACTTTAAAGCGGCGTTTTACCGTAGGGGCGACCTTGGCTGTCCGCGAGAACGAAACACAGTTGCTCGGTGAGGATTTTAGCTTTATCCGGGGCTTGGACAGTGGCCGAAGTCAAACCACGGTGGTGCGGCTTTCCCAAGATTTTGTCGAACGCCGCGAGCGCGAAGCCTTATCGTTCCGTTCCACTTTCAATATCGGCATCAACGCCCTTGACGCCACCCCTGAGCGCAACCCAAATAATCCAGACAGTGAATTTTTCTCTTGGCTAGGACAAGTACAATTCGTCGAGCGTCCATTTAATAATGGCTTGCAGTTTTTATACCGATTGGATATGCAGTTCAGCAACGAGCCGTTGTTGCCATTGGAGCAGATTGCAGTGGGCGGTGCGGGCAGCGTCCGTGGCTATAGGGAAAACCAATTGGTACGCGACGAAGGTTACAGCAACAGTATCGAAATTCACTACCCCTTGATAGGGGGTGCCGATTACAACGCCCGCCATCGTTTGGAAGTAGTGCCGTTTATGGATTATGGCGAAGCTTGGAACATAGGCGGGCCGTCCGATTATTTGCACTCGGTGGGTATCGGCTTGCAATGGCATTTCCGGCGCTTGCATAGCGAGTTTTATTGGGGCCATGCCTTGAAAACGGCGCCAGTCAAACAACAAGGTAATATCCAAGATGACGGTATCCATTTCCAAGTCCGTCTTGACGCATTTTAAACAACCCAACATCTTCCTTAAGAGGCATCCCATGTCCACCCTAACGATTGCCCGCCGTCTGTTGCTATTGATGCTCTGCCTAATGGCCTGTGCTAGCTACGCTGCCGACGCAGACGCGCCACCTTCGTTTGCCCAATTGTTGGCAGAGGCCAAACAATACCGCGAACAACACCAATACCACCAGGCACTGGCTGGGTTGCAAGCGGCTGAAGGGCTGGCGCAAACACCAGTGGAACAAGCTGAACTGGCCGGCGCTTTGGGACAAACGTATTACTTCAACGGCCAATTGGCGCAAGCTGAACATTATCTAAAACAAGCCAGCAAAGCCCCCACCTTGGATGCCCGGCAACGCGCCCGTTACCACAACACCTTAGCCAGCCTGTATGCAGGCCAAGGCAACCCAGCCCAAGCCGGGCAGCTTTACCAAACCGCTCTAACATTGGCCGGTAATGACCGGATTTTGGCGTTGGAAATCCGTTTTAACCAAATCCGGCTACAACCCAATAGCGGACAATATCCCTTATTGCAAACCTTGTTGACGGACATCGCCCAATTGCCCGCTGCTGCTGAGCAAGCCCGCCTCTACCTGTATGCCGGCGAACAACTGCGTAAACTGGGCACAGAGGGCAACGCACTGGCTTTTGAAGCACTGGCCAAATCTCACGACTTGGCGGCCAAACAGCCAGACAGCCGCCTTTATATCGAGTCTACTGCCGCATTGGCGCGGTTATACCAAGACCAACAACGCATTGATGAAGCCTTGCAACTGGCGCAAACCGCCATCTCGCAACTGCAAAGCGGGCAAAACGGAGCCCAACTTGATTTGCTGCTGCCCCTAGAACAACAACAGGCAACATTGTTTGCCGCCAAACAGCAATGGCGGCCAGCCCGTGAAGCCTTGCAACGGGCAGTACGCCATATCCAAGCTATCCGCCAAGACATCCCGGTCACCTACCAAGATGGCCGCTCATCCTTCCGGGAAACCTTTGCCCCGTTGTACCTCAATTTGGCCGATTTGCTGTTGCGCGAAGCCAAACCATTGCCTACTGATGCGGCGCAACCCTTACTCAAGCAAGCCCGTGACGTCTTGGAATTGCTCAAGCAATCGGAATTGGAAGACTTTTTAGGTAACCGCTGCCTATTGTCCGGTGCCCAACAAACCGATGCCAGTGCCATAGACAGCAGCACAGCCACCGCCGTCCTCTATCCGGTGATGCTGCCCGACCGCTTGGAACTCCTGCTTGAAACTGGCGATCGGCTCAGCATCCATACCGTTGCGGTCACCGCCAATACCCTAGAAAGCACCGCCAAAGCCTTCGCCTCAGGCTTACGCGGCAACCAGAGCGAAACCGTCCGTGCCCAACAGTTATACCATTGGCTGGTCGCCCCAGTGGCAGAGCGGTTGCAACACGCGAATATCCATACCTTAATCACCATTCCAGACGGCGCGTTACGGTTAGTGCCCATGGCCGTATTGCACGATGGCCAGCACTATTTGGTTGAACGCTACGCCACCGCCACCACACCTGCCCTTAGCGTATTGCATGTCCAAGCGGCCCACCAACGCCGTTGGTCTATGTTGCTGGCCGGACTGAGCATACCTGGCTCATCGGTCAGCAAACTGCCGTGGGAGATGGTTAGCGGATATGTCGGCGGCGACCTTGCCGAGCGGATGTTAAGAAGCCCTGGTAAAACCCGCGCAATTATCCTGCCCGATAACGCACGGCTGAAACATTTGGACAAAGCCAGCCAACAAAAACTACTGGCCGACCCCTCCGTACAGCAGCAACTGCAACAAGCGTTTAGCTTGCCCGGGGTGAAAACTGAAGTCGAACAGATCGAACAGCAACTGGACAACACCACCTTGCTCGATGACCGCTTCACTGTGGCGGCATTCCGGCAACAGGTGGCGCAGCAAAACTATCCAATTATCCACATCGCGTCACATGGCAAATTCGGCAATAAAGCGGAAAACACCTTCATCATGGCCTATGACGATGTGATCCGCGCCCATGAACTGCAAGACATCCTCAAAACCTCGGTTCAACGCCAGCAACCGATAGAATTGCTGACCCTAAGTGCCTGCCAAACTGCACAAGGCGATGACCGCGCCCCGTTAGGTATCAGCGGCCTGGCCCTCCAGGCACGCGCCCAAAGTGCGCTGGGGTCTTTATGGCCGATCAACGACACTGCCGCACAAATGTTAATGGCGACGTTTTACCGCCATCTGGGTGAGCCCGGCACCACCAAAGCCGAAGCCTTGCGCCAAGCCCAATTGGAACTGCTGCATAGTCCCAATCTGCGCGAACCGTATTTTTGGTCGCCCTTCATCTTGGTTGGCAATTGGTTATAAACACAAAAACAACAGCGTGCGCGCGACGACTGCCAGTCCTTCAAGGAGGCGCAGTCGATTAAGCAGAAGGGCTTGACATCTACCCTGTCATTCCCCTCACAGGATGACCACAAGCTTCACGTTAAGCCGATTTATGCTACCCCATCCATTGATTCCGTTATTTAAGTTAAAACAGGAGCGTTTATGAAAAATCCATTTGCCGCCGTTGCGCCGATAGTGCTAATCGGCGTATTAACGGGTTGTGCCAGTGACGATAGCCCAACGACCAGACAGATGCTATCCCATTTACCCACCCCAACTTCCGCCTCCACAGCGGCGAACCAGTCTGCACCCGTAAATGCCATTGCCACTCTACCCAATGCAGCACCGAGCATTGAATTGTTTGATTCGACGATTTTTGATAACCAATTGTCGTCGTTGCTGGACAAACACCCTGCAGCCGTCATCGTCCGTACCACGGGTGATGCCACCACCAACAACCTGCCCGACCGCTTGGAAAAATGGCTGGCCTACATCGACAAAAAAGGCGGCACGGTCAAATTTGAGCATGACCCAGAAGAAAAAGAGCGCATCATCGGCGACATCCTGATTGATTTTGCTGTTGACCTGGTCGCCAAATATTACGACCACTTGCTTTACTCGCCGGCCAAACACTATAACGCCACCGTCTATTACAAAAACAGCGGCACTATCAGCCGAGTCGTGTTTGCCCAACATCAATGAATATGAACATGAACCTGAACAAGCGAGCGAAAGCATTTTATTCCGCCCTAAAACCCTAATAAAAGCTGGGCTGATGCCAGCAAGTCCAGCACAACCAGCCCCGTAAAAGGAATCCGCCATGAACAAAACCTATCCGCTCTACACCCTGACGTGCTTGGTCAGTTTGGCCTGCCTGCAAGCCCACGCCGAAGCCGTGACCGACGGCACTATGGGTGCCGTGACCCAACTGAACGGCAATTTTACTGTCCCCCAAGATTTAGGCACCTTAAAAGGCCAGAATCTGTTCCATAGCTTCGGCACCTTTAACGTCCAAACTGGAGAATCAGCTACCTTTACCGGCAACAACGCCATCAAAAACGTCATCAGCCGCGTCACTGGCGACGAAGCCAGCAACATCAACGGTTTATTACGCTCGCAAGTCGGCCAGGCCGATTTTTACTTCATCAACCCCAACGGCGTGACCTTCGGCGCGGGTACACAAATCGACGTACCAGCGGCGTTGAAAGTGAGCACCGCCAGCGAAATCCAATTTCCTGACGGCGGCGTGTACAGCGCCGACCTCAGTAAAAACAGCAGCCTCAGTGCCGTAAAACCGGAAGCCTTCGGCTTTTTGGGCGACCAGAGCGGCCAGATCGAACTGGCTCTTGAAGGCGGCGAACTAACTGCCAAACCTGGTGCAACAGTGGAGTTGGTCGGACGCGGTGTCACCCTCCAAAACAGCACCTTGACCGCCGAAGCCGGCAACGTCCGGCTGGAGGCGGTAGGCAGTGGCGACCATACCGCCGCCGTTGCCACTGCATCAGACACGGCACAAGGCAATATCCAAATCACCGACAGCACTATCGATGTGTCCGGCGACGGTGCGGGCAAGTTGGTGGTGCGAGGTGGGGATGTCACCGTGTCCGGCAGACAGGCGGTAAGTGCCAGCGAACCGGGCGGCCTGCTGGCGCAAAACACGGGTGACACCGATGCTGGGGCAAGCAAAGGCATCGACATTAAGGCCAACACCTTGCTCCTTGAAAAGGGTGGTCGTATTCGCACTAATCCTGAAGGCAATGGCAAGGCTTCCGACATTAAAATAACCACCACGGGCGATTTTAAAATTAATGCCAGCACCGTGCGTTCAGCAGCCTTTGGCAACGGTAGTGGTGGCGACATTACCATCAACGCAAAAAATTTAACAATCGACACGCTGTGGCAAAGCGAAGCTGCCATCAACACCAACACCCAGACAACTGCGGCTGCCGGTAATATTAAGCTGGTAATTGCAGAAAGTATAACTTTACGTAATTTGGCTTATATTTCATCTGATACTTATGGAGCAGGCAATACAGGTGGCGTAACAGTTAATGCCGGAGCTATCAAACTAGAATCCGGTGCATCTATTGAAACAATCCTCAAACCCAATTCAACAGGAAATGCCGGAAATATAATAATAGCGGCCAATCAGCTTACCGTGGATGGTTTTTCGTATGACTACAAATTTGATCCGATTAGTAGCAGCATCAATTCGGGCATCTCAATAGGTAATGGCCAAGGCGGTGACATCAGCATCACTGCGACCGACAGTGTTTCCGTAACCAATGGTGGCAAAATCAGTACGAGTTCCCTTGCAGGTGGAAATGCCGGAAATATAACAATAGACACCAATCAGCTTACCGTGGATGGTTTTTTGTATGACTTCGAATTTAATCCAATTAGTAGCAGCATCAATTCGAGTACTTCATTAGGTAATGGCCAAGGCGGTGACATCCGTATCACTGCAACCGATAGTGTTTCCGTTACCAACGGCGGTGACATCAGTTCTAAGTCACTCTCTGCCGATGGCGATGCGGGCAATATTGACATCAGCACCAGTCAATTGATTGTGGATGGTTATTCGGTTGACACTAAAAACAACCCCGTCAGTAGCAGCGGCATCCGTTCGGGCACTTCATCAGGAACAGGCCAAGGCGGTGACATCAGCATCACAGCAACTGGGGGTGTTTCCGTTACTTTTGGCGGTGAAATCAGTTCCCAGTCACTTTTTGCCGATGGTAATGCGGGTAACATCGGCATCACGACCAACCAATTGAAAGTGGACGGTTATTCGTTTGACAGTAATTTTAACCCCGTCAGTAGCAGTAACATCAGTTCCGGCACATCAGCAACAGCCGAAAATCCAACCAAAGGCCAAGGCGGCGACATCAGCATCACGGCGACCGATAATGTTTCCGTCACCTATGGCGGCGAAATCAGTTCGCAGTCACTATTTGCCGACGGTAATGCAGGCAATATCGACATCAAGGCTGGACAACTGGAACTGGATTATGTCGGCACCATTACTTCCGGAACTTCTGGGAAAGGTAATGGTGGCAATATTCTTGTTTCTGCTCCGGTTATCGACATCAACCATCGGGGGTTAATCACCAGTAGCTCCGCTGCAACGGCAACGGGCAATGCCGGAACTATCAAGGTAGATAACACTGGCACACTAACCCTGGCCAATGGGGGAACCATCAAAGCGAACGCTGGCGATGCCAACCCTGAAAATTTAGGGAAAGGCTCTGGCAATGCGGGTAACGTTGTCATCAACACCAGCGGCGCGGTTTCCTTAAGCAATTTCTCAGGTATAAACGCAGACACTTACGGAACTGGCAGCGCAGGTCAAATGGATATTACGGCGGGTTCGCTGCTTGTTGACAATAGCCTCATAGACAGTTCATCTAATTACCAGCTAGGTGGGCGAGGCGGCGACCTCAACATAGCCGTTGTTGGTGATTTATCCATAGATGGTGGAGTAGTTTCTTCTTCAACCGCTTCCAGCCAAAATAGCGGAGCGGTGCAGGTGAGTGCCCACAATCTTAGCATCAGTAACAATGGCGGCATCACGAGTGAAACTACGGCAGGTTCAACAGGTAACGCAGGCAATATCACCATTGCCGTCGCTGATCGCTTAGCCTTAAGCGACGGCGGCGCGATCACCTCTAGTTCGGAGGGCTTCGGCACTGCTGGCGACATCACCATTAATGCCGGTTCACTGGCTATCACTAACGCTTTTGATGCCATCACTGGAATAGCCAGTCAAACGGTTTCGCAAGGTGCCGGTGCAGGCGATATAACCGCATCTATTACCGGCGATATTTCCATGCTAGGTAACACCCAAATTGCCTCAGCAACTGGCAGTGCTGGGAATGCGGGTAATGTCACTATCAGTGCTGACGCACTGACACTCAAGCAAGATGCCCAAATCAGTTCTTCAACTTTCGCAGCGGGTGATGCGGGTGATGTCACCATTAACGCCAATAACGTAACTATTGATGGCCAAGATCAAGTCACGGACGATACCTTGATTACCAGTGGCACTGTGGGTTCTACGGGAAAAGGCGGCAATGTCACTTTAAAACTGGCTGATACGTTGACGGTCACCAACGGTGGCGGTTTAAGTGTTGAAACGCAGGCATCGGGTGACGGTGGTGAACTGAATATCTCTGCAAAGACCGTTTTGGTTGAAAATACCGGACAAATCACCTCATCAGCATTTGCAGACGGTAATGCCGGTAACATTAAAGTGACGGCTAACAAGGTTTCCATTAACCAAGGCGGACAAATTAACGCATCGACATCTGCAGCCGGAAATGCCGGTGACATCGATATAGTGACTGCCAATTTGGCTATTGACGGTCAAAATCAATCGACTGGCATTAGCAGCACTTCTATTTCGAGCGGTAATTCAGGCAACATCACCGTAGAAGCCAGTGATACAGTCAGCTTGGTGTCAGGAGGTGGAATTGATGCCTTTACCAGTGATTCGGGTAATGCTGGAAACATTACAGTTAAAACCGGTGTATTGACTATTGACGGGCAGAAGTCACATGAAAATTTTGTTACAGGAATTTTAAGCGAGGCCGGACTAGGTTCCACAGGTAATGCGGGCAACATCCAAATCACCGCTGATCAAGCCTTGCTAAAAACAGGGATAATTTTTGCGAATAACGATCAAGGACTTGGTGGCAAGGTCGATTTGACAACACAACGCCTTTCTTTGACGGAAGGAGCGGGCATTTCAACGACAACACTGGGTTCCGGTGCGGCTGGCGATATTAACATTCACAGTGCTGAGGATGTGCTGATTGACGGGGTTTCTGATCATCACGTGGTGGTTTTGCCTAATGGCGAATCCGTCCGAGGCTCAGCCTCCGGTATTTACCTCAACACTCTAGGCACCGGCAATGGCGGCAACTTGCAGTTGTCAACGGGTCATTTGTCCGTCAGTGACGGCGGTGATATCAGTGCTGTAACGGCGTTCGGCGGCAACGCCGGCACCACGGGCGGCAACATTAACATCCACGCCCAAACCGTGGCTTTAAGCGGCGGCGCGTCGGTTTCCACCAGTACCTCTGGAGCTGGCCGAGCCGGTTTGGTCAATGTGGTTGCCGACCAATCCTTGCACATAGCCGGAGCGTTTGACCGCAACGCCCACAGCACCTACACCCACCCGCGCATCTCCGACCATAGCGGCATCACCAGCAATGCCACCCGCGCCCTGAACCCCAACGCTACCGATTTGGGCGCAGGCGGTACGGTGAAGGTGACCACGCCGTTGCTGGTGTTGTCCGATGGTGGCGAAATCAGCGTTACCACCGAAGGCGCGAACGTAGCAGGCACTGTGGCAATCAACGCGGCCACACTGGCCTTGGACAACGCCAGCATCACGAGTGCCGCCACCCGCACGGCGACGGGTGATGCCGGGGCGGTTTTGGTCAAGGCCAACACCCTGAATCTTCGCAACGACTCACAAATCAGTTCCAGCAACCAAGGCAGCGGCGATGCTGGCGTGGTGAACGTGACAGCACAACAACTGACGCTAGACCAATCGCAACTGAGCACAACAGCCGTGGACGGTCAAGGCGGGCCGATTACCGTCAATTTAAGCGGCGCGAATACGGCTCAACAAGGCCAACAACCCGGCGGAAACGCTCTGTTACGCCTGAACGATTCAGAAATCATCACCTCCGTCACCGGAAAAACCAACGGCAATGGTGGCGACATTACCATCAACGGCGGTTATGTGCTGATGGACACCGGTATGATCCAGGCCAACACCGCCGCGCCCCAAGCGCAAGGCGGCAATGTCAACATCAATGTTAAGGCGGTGGTGCCTAGCGGCAGTAGCCTGCAAATCGGCGGTGCCGAGCCGTTGCCGGTGCGCCGTGGGGAATTTGGTTATAACGTCATCCAGGCCGCCGCACCAGACGGCGTCAATGGTGCGGTCAAGGTCAATTCTCCGCAACTTGACCTGAGCGGCACAATTGCAACGTTGTCTAGCACACCGTTTGATGCGTCGAAACTGTCCCCGTCGCAATGCGTCTCCTACACCGGCAGCTCATTGACCTTAGGCGGCCAAGGCGGGTTGCCGCCAGCCCTGGACGCGCCGTTAGTGATGCCGTAAGGATGTATCTTATTTATGTTACACGAATACACGACTGCCCGTCCTTTGGAGGACGCGCAGTCGTCATTAACAGTGTGGGCTAGCTTTAACCGCCGGGCTTGAAGTGAGTAGCGAGCCATAAATATTTTGACATTTCCCCATCCTCCTGTTCCTGAGATCATGGTATGAGTACCTACACAAGTTCGATAGCTATTTCTCCCTTCGGGAGAAGGTAGGGATGAGGGGATTTAAGTGCTTGATTTTCATACCCCTCACCCCAACCCTCTCCCAACGGAAGAGGGAGTTAATCCATAATTTAACCTTATGTTTTTGTTATATTTAATACTTGTGTAGATACCTATGTGATCAGGGTGGGTTAAGCGCAAATCGAGAAGGCCACCATATTTTGTCAATATAGCTAATAACTTAAACAACGCTTTTTAAGGAACACACAGAAATTAAAGTCATAACTTAAATTGGCCTTTCAGGTTTTAAAAACCTGAAAGGCCTAGGGATTCGGTGATAACTTTGTGCAGAAGCTGTTTCGTGCACCTTGTATCATTAACAATTCTTAATGATTTTGGCTTAGCAAAAAATCACCCAAACTGCCGACGAAACCGCCAAACCCCAAAATTAAAAAACCCCAATCCCAACACCGACACGCCCAACAGCGAATCCCACACAATCTCCAGCCCGGCCCCTTTCAGTAAAATCGCGTAGCTCATTTCGTTGTAGTAATACAAAGGTGAGATGGTCATGCCCATACGCATTGCCGAGGGCATCGCTTCGGGTGGTGTCCAAGCACCGGACAACAACAGGATGGGCATTAGCAACAAAATGCTCAGCATGGTCATTTGCGCCAGGCTGTTGCTGATGGTGGCGATGAACAAGCCGATTCCGGACGTTGTGAACACATACAAGGCCGTCACCGCGAAAAACAATCCAAAGCTGCCTTTCACTGGCAAATGGAACAGCGGGATGATGATGCAAAACAGGCACACCGCCACGCCCAGCAAGATCACCATACCCATTGAGAAAACTTTGGGCAGTAAAATTTGCAGGGAACTTAAGGGCGACACGGCGAGCTGTTCGATGGTGCCGCGCTCTTTTTCGCGCACGGCTGCGGCGGCGGGAAGTATCATGGATAGCATGGTGATGACGGTCAGCAATTCTGAAATGGACATAAACCAGCCATCGACTTGGTTGGGGTTGTAAAGCACCCGAAAGCGGTTTTCGATAATCGGCAAGGTGGTTTGCGCGTTAGTCAAACCCAGCCGTTGGGTAACAAAATCCTGTCCGAAATCGGCGGTGATTTGCGTGGCATAGGCCGAGGCCAACGTGCCTAAAACGGTATTGCTGCTATCGACCTGAAATTGCACGGTGGTGGCTTGGCCTTGGAGCAAATGCAGTTGGAAATTTTCAGGAATATCCAGCACCGCCAGTATTTTGCCTTTGTTGAGCAACTTTTCGGCTTGGTTTTTGCCCGTCACTTCGCCTTGAAAATGAAAATACGGCAAGCGGAAGCGGTAAATCAATTCCCGCGAAGCTTCGCTGTGGTCATGGTCTATTACCATCACCGCTGCGTTGCGGAGGTTTAAATTGATGCCAGAGCCTGCCATGTAAACATCAGCGGTGAAAAAATAGACGATAATTAACAATAGCATCGGGTCGCGGAGCAATTGTTTGAGTTCTTTTAGGGTCATGGCAAAAACGCGATCCAGCCAAAGCATCTCGGCTTGACGGTTCATGACGACGGCCTTTTGTGGAAATTAACAAAGCCCACCAGCCACAAAATCAGTGCGTAAATCACCAAAGCCAGCACATCAAACCAAAGCTCCGTCCAGCCTAAGCCTTTTAAAAAACTGCCCCAGGTAATCCGCAAGTAATAAATGGGCGAAAACAGGTGCGATTCGATTTTGGTCGCAAGGCCCATGGATTCAATCGGCACTAACAAGCCGGAATACAACATCGCAGGGACGAATGAAAAGACAACGGTGAGCATCACAGCGGCAACTTGCGTGCGCACCATCAACGACACGACTAAGCCGACACCCGCCGTGCAGATAACATAAATCACCGAAGCAAAATAATAAAACAGCGGATCGCCTTTGAACGGCGTACCAAATATTGCCATCACCAAGCCCCAGAGAACAAAAATATTTAGGCAAGAAATCAGCAAATACGGCAGGAATTTACCCAAAATAAACTCGCTTCGGGTAATCGTTGAGGCGTAAATATTGTAAATCGAGCCATTTTCCTTTTCCCGCACCACGCCTAAAGCAGTCAAAAACGGCGGCGTTACCATCAAAACTAGCATCATCAAGCCCGATGAAATTGACCACTGGCTGCGTAAGGCTTGGTTGTACAAATAGCGAGATTCCAAACGCACGGGTTGCACTTGGCTGAGTGCTTGTTCTTTGGCAATGCCGCGCTTCAAGGCGAGATAGTTGACTAAAGATTGGGCGTTGAAATTGGCGATAATCGCCGACAAATAGCCTTTCGCCACTTCGGCACGGTAAGGAAAAACGCCGTCAATTAAACTCTGAACCGACGTAGCTTGACCCGCCAGCAATTGTTCCTGAAATCGCGGTGGAATGATGATGGCAAAACGAATATCGCTGTGCGCCAACAAAGGATCAAGCTCGCGCTCGCTTTGCACATGGCCTTTATAAGCAAAATAACGCGAGTCCATGAAGCGGTGCAGGAAATCGCGGCTCATTGCCGAGCCGTCGCGGTCTAGCACGGCGAAAGAGATTTTTTCTACATCGAAAGAAATGCCGAACGCTAATACCAAGAATATGCCAACGGGTAGGATAAAAGCCATGGCAAAGAACAGTTTATCGCGGAAAATTTCGCGCCATTCTTTATAGGTTACTGCCCAAACTCGGTTTAGATTCATGGATGCTAATTATTAAATGTAGGTCGGGTTAGCGGCAGCGTAACCCGACGAAAGCTACTCGGAAATTGTCGGGTTACGCTATCGCTAACCCGACCTACGATTTTTTATTCTCAACCGCCAAAACCCGATAAACAAACACATCTTCCAAGGTTGGGGCTTGGGTTTCGGAACTTATCAATTTAATCGACTGCTTTTCCAACAATTCCCGAATCTGTGTTTCCGTAGCTTTGGTATCTTTAGCCAGCAAATGAATATGCTTGCCAAATAAAGCCACGCCCTGAAATTTAGCTTCTTGCAACAAACCCAACGCTTCCAATGGCTTGTCGGTGTTAATCTCCAACAATTGCCCAGCTTCATTTTGTAGGGCTTGGATCATGTTGACGGGGGTGTCGTCGGCGATGACGCGGCCTGCGTACATCAGCACCAGATGGTCGCAATGCTCGGCTTCGCTCATGTAATGCGTAGTCACTAAAATCGCCACTTTTTCGATACGGGCGAGATGCACGAGAATTTCCCAAAAATGCCGCCGTCCGACCGGATCAACACCCGATGTCGGTTCATCCAAAAACAACACGCTAGGTTGATGCACTAAGGCGCAACCCAAAGCCAAGCGTTGCCGTATGCCCATTGGCAAGCTGCCTGCCAATTGCTGGGTGACTGCCGCCAAGCCAGTCAGTTGAATCACCCAATCGACACGCTGTTGGCTGATGTTTCGCGCCACGCCATAAATGCTGGCAAACAGGCGGATGTTTTCGATGACGGTCAAATCCAAATACAAAGAAAACGCCTGCGACATATAGCCGATGCGTTCTTTAATGGTTTGCGCGGCATCGCGCATATCGGCTCCGGCGACTTGGCCTTCGCCTTCGGTGGGCGGCAAAATACCGGTCAGCATTTTGATGGCGGTGGTTTTACCCGCACCGTTTGCGCCTAACAAACCAAAAATTTCGCCTTGTTTGACAACAAAATTCAGATGGTCAACCGAGCGGAATTTTGCAAAATCGCGGGTTAATTGTTTGGCTTCAATGGCGATGCCTTCGGTATTTGACAAAGGCGTGTCGAAGCGGGGAATGGTGTCATCAATAACTTTGGTTTCAGCGTTGGGTCGCAAGCGCAATAAGGCAATAAAGGCATCTTCCAACTCCGCAGTAAACACGCGAACATTACTGATCTTTACGTCTTTGAGCAGTTCGGTGACGGTTTTTTCGGCATCAGCAATGCTGCTGTGATCGACAAATACGCGGATTTTTGCGCCGATGGATTCTGTTTGCGGATAATGGGCTTTTATTTGCTTCAACGCTTCCAGCTCCGGTTCGGCGTTGAGTTCCAACAAACATCCTGGCGCTTGTTCGCTGATTGCGTCCGGTTCGCCTGCGGCTAAAATTTGCCCGTCGTACATCAACGACAAACGCTGAAACCGCGCCGCTTCATCCATGTAAGCGGTGGACACCAAGGCAGTAATGCCGCGCTCGCGCAATAATTCAGCAAGAATCGCCCAAAAATCCCGCCGCGAAACCGGATCAACGCCCGTGGTCGGTTCGTCCAAAATCACTAATTCGGGTTCGTGTATTAAGGTGCAAATCAAGCCCAGCTTTTGCTTCATGCCGCCGGAAAGGTTTTTCATCGGTCGACCCCGAAATTCATCCAAGCGGGTCATGGTCAGCAATTTTTCTTTCCGCTCACTCAGTTGTTCACGGGTGACTTGGCGCAATTGGGCGAAAAAGTCGATATTTTCTTCCACCGACAAATCGCCGTATAAATTCAATCCCAAACCCTGCGGCATAAAACCCAAACGGCCTTTGACCTGTTCCGCCGCCGCTTCGGAATTGATTTCCACGCCGAACACCGCCAGTTTGCCTTTTTCAAACGACAATACGCCCGCGATGGCTTTCATTAAACTGCTTTTGCCTGCGCCATCCGGGCCGATCAAGCCATAAATTTCGCCACGGTTGACTGTTAGCTCAACTGCGTTCACCGCCATTTTCTTTTTATAGCTTTTGCATAAGCCGCTGATCGTGATAACAGCGTCGTTTACCAGCGCGGCTTCTCCCAAGGGGTTTGCTCCTGCCAGCGGATCACCGCATCGGCTGGCAAGCCAGGTGTGAGTTGATGGTCGGGGTTTTCGTCCAGATACAATTTAACGGCGTACACCAATTTGACCCGCTCATCGGGTGTTTGCACTTCTTTGGGTGTGAATTCGGCTTGCGAGGCGATGTAGCGAATTACCGCTGGAAAAGGTTTGTCGGGGTAAGCGTCGGTATAAATCTGGGCGGGCAAGCCTAAACGGACTTTACCGACTTCTTTTTCTGGCACATAGACTTTTAAATAAAGCCGGTTCAAATCGACAATATCAAATAACGGGCTGCCAGCGGCAACCATTTCGCCATTGTCAGCGATGCGCGTGGTAATCATGCCAGCGGCGGGGGCGAGGATAATGAAATCATCCTGCACGCTTTGTGCCTCCGCCAAAGCCGCTTGCGCCTGCCGGACTTGCGCGGCTAAGGCATCAGCCTCGTTTTGTTTGGCGCGGATTTGCCCGTCGCCCAATCCGGCTTCCGCCACCCGCTTTTCGGCTTGTGTCCGCACCGCTTGCGCCGCGCTATGTTGGGCGCGGGCGACTTTCCAGCTTAAATTAGCTTGTTCACTGCGTTGTTTGGCAACAGTTTGCCTGATGAACAATTCGCGGAAACGTTCGGCATCTTTAAAGGTTTGTTCTTGCTTAGCTTTGCTGGCAAAGACATCGGCTTCGGCGCGGTTGAGCCCGGCTTTTGCCGTGTCCATCGTCAATTGCACGGTGGTTTTATAGACCGATAATGCGGTTAACGAGGCTTGATATTGGGCTTGGCTAACGTCCAAAGCCGCTTGGGCTTGACTGACCTTGGCAAGGATTTGGGCATCGTCCAATTCCACCATGACCTGGCCTTTTTCCACCAAATCCCCTTCGCGGACTTTTAGCGACACCACCCTTCCAGGCCATTTGCCAGACACCGTGTAATGGTCGCCCTCGATGCGTCCATTGGCTTGCACTAGACCTTCTGGGAAAGGCGGCACCCGCCACCAAAACCACCACGCGGCAATGGCAATAAGCACGGCAACTATGGCTATGATGATGGTGCTTAGGAGTTTGGATTTCTTTTCCATAGGGCTTGCTTAGGTTTTGAGATTGTTTGTGTCCACGAAAAGCACGAAAGCCACGAAATTTATCATCGTATTTATAAAACCCCCACCGCCCGCCGCAACCGCAAATTAGCCAACGCCTCGTCATAATGGGCATTATTAAAATTGTCATGCGTTTTCGTGCGCAATTCTTCAGCCTTCAGCACTTCTGTATTCGTCGTCAAGCCCTGCTGATAAAGGTCAGTGGTCAACTTCATATTCTCATCTCCTTGGGCAATCGCCTGTAGCGCGACTTGAATCCGCTGGTGGGTTTCCTGGCTATCCAACCACGCTTGGCGTACCTGCAAATGAATCAAACTGTCCAAATCATCACGCCGCTCTTTTAAGGACAACGCTTGTTTAACCATGGCGTCGCTAGTGTGGCGGATGCTGCCGTCAAACAATTTCCATTGCATCCCGACATTCACCATCCATAAACCCTGAAAAGCTTGATATTGGTTTTCTTGATACTGATAACCACCATTGACGCTCACTTGCGGTAAGGTTGCAGCTTTGACACTTTTTGCTTGTTGCTCCAAGGCTTCGATTTGTTGGGCTAACACCCGTAATTCAGGCCGTTCACTGGCAGCGTTATTCGTGAGCGCCGCCAAGTTGCCTTGGGGTATTGGTGGAAATTGAACGGCTAAATCCACGCTATCAGTCAACTCGCGGACTAATAATTGGTTGTAGTGGGACTTAGCAAAATCCACTTGCTTACGCGCTACCAAGAGCAATTGCTGGGCATTTGCCCATTCTACTTGAGCGGCTAAAACATCATTTTTTGCCACTACGCCTTGCTCAAACAAATTATTCACATCCTGGAAATGAGCTGCCAAACTATCCAAATGACCTTGCGCCACCAGCAAACTGCCTTCGCTACGCAACACGGCGATATACACTTCCGCGACTTGCATCTTAATGTCCATCACCGAACTGCTTTCATGATGCTGGGCCGCTTGCAAAACCGCTTCCGCCGCCTCAATGCCGTGACTGATGCGCCCGCTGGTAAAAATCGGCAATGAAGCTATCGCCTGGGCTTTGACACTGCCCGCTTGAGCGGTAGTAAATTGCGCTGATTGGCCTAAAAATTGGGCTTTGGCAGCCGGGCTTTCGTTCAATTGCGTGTAACCCGAAGCCACCGTCAAATCCGGCAAACGCTGGCCTTGTGCCGAGTACAACTGCTGCTCCGAAGCGCGGGTGTCGGCCTCGGCAGATTTAATCTGATGGTTATTGCCAATGGCCGTAGCCCAAGCCTGTTCCAGAGTTTCAGCTTGGCAATTGCTAACGCTAAAAATCGGTGACCCACTGGCCAGCAGAAAAATAATCAAACGGTATTTGTTTAACTGCATGGCACACAACACTTTACAAAGTAATGGCATGGTTGGAGGTCACAATGGTTATCGGAGGAATTGCACCTGACCATTTGATTGGAAATTAGCATAGCCACAAATTTGCCGAGGTTCTGTTCGCTAACGAACGAACGAGAGGATTCCATATCTTGGAAAAGAGTAACGGGAATAATCCAACGCATGGATTGTTTAACCTCTCGCCGTCATTGGCTATGGGAATGTCGGCGATTATGGGCTTAAATAAAGCTGCTTGAGCCGTAAATTTGTTCAGTGTCAGAGTTTCCCATTCGTGGCTATGAGGTTGTCAGCGACTGATTAACATTTTCAGATGGCACGGAAAACAGCAGATCGGACAAATCATCGGCATGTTCTTCTTCCACAGCGAGGATAGACTCCAGCAGGCGTTGTGTGGTGGGGTCTTGGTTATTCAGGTACTGGATAAACTCGCGGTAACTGTCGATGGCAATACGCTCTGCAACGAGATTTTCCTTAATCATGTCGGCTAAGGTGACACCTCCCACATACTCGGCGTGGCTGCGGCTTAGCAATTCTTCAGGTGAAAAATTAGGCTCGCCACCCAGTTGTACGATGCGTTCGGCAAGCAAATCAGCGTGTTCCAGCTCTTCGTCCGAATGCAATTGAAATTCTTCAGTAACGGCTTGGGAGTGGATGCCACGCGCCATGAAATGATGACGACGGTAACGCAACATACAAACGATTTCGGTCGCCAGTGCGTCGTTGAGCAATTTAAGCACGGTCTCCCGGTCGGCAAGATAGCCAGCCGTTACTGCACCAGCTTCGATATTTTGGCGGGCGCGTTCCCGCAGGGTTTTAACATCGGTCATTACATTTGGATTTTTCATGGTTATCTCTTGTGGATTTTCGATTAAGTAGTGGCGTGGTGTGGGTTAAACAATAATGGCAAGCACTGTGGTTTTCTGTGCGTTATGGCACATTAGGCCACATCTCTCTCATGACAGTGCTTTTGCACGAACCGGTTGGATGCTGCCTTTGAGATAACGATCAAACTGAGTTTATTAAATTTTGAGCAATTCAAGTTATGCCGAAATCTTCGAAGCCTTCGGGCAGGACTGCGAAAAAATGGGTGATATGGGGAATTGGTGTTGAAGTTAGCAAGGTTTGTACTTAAATTGTCGGCAAATGGCGGGTATTAATCAGTAACTTTCTGGGTCAGTTGGTTTTCCAACCCAATCCCTTTGTTTGCCAATGGCGATAACCTTAACCTTAACCATTCTGGCGTGTAATATAGTGGCATAGTTGCCGTTTTGCAGTCATTGGTAACCATCTGCAATTGCCGGATACCTTGTTTTTATGCCGATATAAACTTCCTTATTTAAGTTTTCTGCCGATTGCCCATAGAAAATTACACGACCAAATCGCATGGATAGTGGCTATTAGGTTGCAAGAAATTATTTTCTTTCAGTAGCTTGTTTTTCATTCAACATCCATATGGACTTCATTGCGGCGTAGAAACGGTAATGTCCATGGCGGATCGAACGCTGCTGAGCGGGCAGGGGAGAGTGGTTTATAGTGGTTTTGCGCCAGCCATTCCGTCAGTATTTGGCTTTTTTCGGCAATCCTCGCTAAATTTAACGGACCGGTATAACGCAATACCGCGACTTTTTTGGCAGGCAATTGTTTGATTTTAACCGCGTCATCTAGGGGAGTGGGCAACGTCTCCAAAGTGTAATTGGATGGCATTACAAACGTCATGACCCATTGATTGCCTATTTGCTGCTGCAAAACGGGGGCGGTCATGGCGATTTTTTCACTGACGGCCTCGCGTAAAACTGGCGCAGTCATCGCCATTTTCTGTTTCTGGACGTTGCCGCCAAAAATATACCCCGCTAAACGTTTGAAGCCTATGCTGCCACTGTCTACATAATTGGCTTCAATCACTGTTTCCGCCACCAGCACGGGCTGATATTGCCGGATCTGAATATCGCCTTGTTCCGCCAATAAATCAAAGGGCGGTTCTTCACTGCTACGTATGCCCATAAGTGTGCATCCTGTTAAAAATAAGCTAATTAGAATGGTTATCGGGTTTTTCATGTGGTTGCCTGCGCCAATTTTGGAATGGGTGGGTGTAGAGTTACCAATATCCCGTGATTGCTTATAAGTGGTTCATATTAAAATATTTTTAACCGATCTGTATGTGCGTACCCGCACAGATGGTTGTTTTGGGCTTGTGTATATTTTGCCTCAGACAAGAGCTTTTGCTGTTTTAATGATGGTTAAAAAATTGTCTGTGTTCACTTATAAATCAACAATCAACAAGAAATTCGCCCAAACTGGGCCAAGGAATATACCATGATTAATACTGAAGAGATTCAACCCGACATGCCTGTTGTTTGTTCACTAGACGGGCAGTTTGCTTCTGTCGATCATATGGAGGGCACGACTTCCATCAAGTTAAAAAAAGATGAAAAAGGCCAGCACCATTACATTCCGGTTGGTTGGGTCATGTCAACAGCGGATGGCAAAATTAAAATTGACCGCTCAGGCGACCAAGCAATGCAAGAGTGGTCAACCGTATCGCCCAACTATGTAGGCCAATAAATTGGCGTGAAGGTCGTGATTTTCAGTTCCATACCGAGTAGAAAAAAATATTTTTTAACAAGCTGGAAGGGGGTTTGTAATCCCTTCCATGACGTTTTTATCTACTTGTAATTAAATGAAACTGGATATTCGCGTTGAATAACCCGCTATTGGTATGACTATTTATTTGCCTTTGCTTTCGGCTAAATGGCTGTAAGGTTAGTGATGCCTTTGCAAGCCCAAACATTGCTGGTTTCGAGGCATTTGGGCTTTTCCTCACGCAAGGGTAAAGGTAAATCAATTCATTGGTGGCTCAGGTGGCAATCCTGGTGGCGGCGGGGGAATCTGTTGGGTTTGGTCGTCTTGGCTATTTTGGTTATACATAGTGTCATCAATCATAGGCGGTGCAGGTGTGTTATCTGAAAATTCACCAGACACAGGCACTTGGTGGCCTTTGGCATACATGCATTGAATATAAGCTGAGTCAAAACGCTGTTGTACTTCATACATAGAACCACTAGCGGCACTGGAACCGACCAAACTGCCAGCCACTAAACCAGTGCCTGCGCCAATTGCGGCACCGCGACCACCGCCGAGTGCCGCACCCGCGGCCGCGCCAAGAGCAGTGCCGACCACGGCGTTGGTAATACCGGTATTCGCCGCTGCCTCGTTGGCGGTTGTACCGCCTATTTGTGATGAAGCATATTGCTGGCAAAATGCGTCATCGTTACGGAACTGATCAAAAGATTGATTGCTACCCGGTAATGCCATGATACTAGGGCCATTGGGCATACTCACACAACCTGATAGGGCTACCAAAGCCAAACTGGGAAATTTTCTAAAGAGAGGTGTCATGAGAGTTTCCTTAACGGGTTAAAGGAGCATTCGGCGTAACTTGATGCCAACCGCTTCGGCAATTTTTTACGTAGGGATGATAGCCTGGCGGGTTATCACAGTAATACCAGTAACCTGGAGGAAATTGTAACTGAGGTTGTTGGATGTAAATGGGCGGCGGGGCCGGAACGGCGACTACCGCTGGCGGGAAGTAATAAGGTGCTACATACGGATATCTATAATAAGGTCTTGGGTAATAAGGAAATCCGAAATGAATGCCAAAACGGGAATAACCGCCATAGCCAAAACCGCCCCGATAACCTAATCCACCACCGTAACCATACCGGCTTCCGTAGCCGCCCCGATAACCGTAACTTCCACCGCCGTGCCTGTCGTCATGACCGCCGCCACCTGGTCTGCCACCTCCACCTCCGTGATCGCCACCTGGTCTGCCACCTCCACCGCCTTCGTTTCCTCGCGCCCAACTGCTAACGTTAAGAGAACAACAGGCCATCAGTAACAAAGCTGTTGCCATTATGGATATTTTCATTATGTAGTCCTTAAAAAATGGCCGTTAGCCAAAAGCGACGGATAAACATGGCTTCCCGTTAATTATCAGGAGACAACCATATAAATGACTTAAGCCGTTACTGGTGTATTAAATCGGAATAAGCTTAAGTTATTTAACTGACATCAAAACACTTTTTTAATTGCGTAGGCGATAACAAATAGTCCAAAGTAAATGACTACAGCATTATTACTTTCAGCCAATAAAAAACTTCAGTTTGTTTCCGCTTGCTACACTTTACGCCAAACGCGATAAAAATTATTTTTGCGGTATATTGAGCCTTAGCCTATTTATCGACTCTTACCATCAAAACCTCATGAAAATCCACTCGCTTTACCGCAAACAACGCCTTGCCATCACCAACGAACAAGCTTGGCAATTCCTGTCATCGCCGTATTACCTCAACCAAATCACCCCCGATTTTTTTAACATTGACATCACTTCACCCGTGCCGGAAGACATTTACGCGGGTTTATTGATTAGCTACCGGATGAAAGCCGTGTTCGACATTCCCATGGCGTGGCTTTCGGAAATTAGCCATTGCGATAAACCACGCCGCTTTGTCTACCAACAGTGCGTCGGCCCATTTCGTTTTTGGAGCCACGAAGTGAGTTTGCTTGAATGTGAGGGTGGCGTGGAGGTAGAGGATATCGTTTTCTACACCATGCCCCTAGGCTGGCTAGGCGAGCTAGTGCACGGTTTGTTAATTGGCGGTAAATTGCAAAGGATTTTTGATACTCGGCAGAAATATCTTCATGAAAAATGGGGTGTGCAAAATCAATAGTGTTTTATTTACCGTTTCGCCCCATCACTTCCATTTTCTCTAACCAATTTTGCCGTTTACTGGCATCCTTGCCATCGACCATGCCGATCAAGGTTTCTTGTGTGGGTTTGATGCCGCAAAATTGCAGGATATTCCGCTCCAGACTTTTCAGGCTATGCGCCAAGAAATACCATCGATAGATAAACGCGGGCATTCCCATTGTTACGACAATATGCGCGGTTTTTCCGGTCAGCAGTTTTTTCCACATTTGGCTATCGCTGGCTTTGTCAATGGCAAAGCCAGGGCGGAAGACTTGTTCGATAAAGGCTTTTAAATACGCGGGCATGGAGCCTAACCATAACGGGTAAATAATCACCAGATGCTCTGCGGCTTGGATGATTTGTTGGGCTGGTTTCAGGCTCTCTGGGATTTCGCCTTCATAAAATTCGGCTTGGCTGCGAAGTATGGGGAATTGGATGTGGGCGATGTCTATGGCTTGGATGTGATGCCCCGCCGCTTCCGCACCTTTGATGTATGCGCTTGCTAGGGCGTGGCAAAAACGTTTGCCCACGGGGTCGGGGTGGCCTTGGATTAGGGCGATGTGTTTGGTTTTCATAATTTTCTCGATGAATTATTGGAATATTTTTAACAGAATTTGCAATTCGCCGCAGATTTTATCTGCTGGCTATATTGTGTGTTGGCATAAGAAAAAAATGTTTTTTTGACTCCAGTCTAGCCCATCACCACCCGCACCACATGCGCCAAACCATCGTCCACTAAAACCACACTTGCCTCTGATTGCCGCTTACCATCGACTTCAACCAGCACCACTCCGCGCATCACGCCATTAGGATTTTCCACGCTTATCCCATAACGGCTGCTTTCGTGCTGATACACCATCGTGTAATTGCGCCAGGCTTTGGGAATGCAGGGATTAAACACCAGTGTACCAGCGCGGACCTGCAAGCCTAGGATGGATTCCACGCCTGCGCGGTAATACCAGCCTGCTGCACCCGTGTACCAAGTCCAGCCGCCACGTCTTACATGGGGCGGTGTCGCGTAGATGTCTGCGGCGAGTACATAGGGTTCAACTTTGTAGCCATAAACACCCGTGCGGGTGGCGGTACGTTTAATGGGGTTGAGCATCCGCAACAATTCCGCCGCTTGGTCGCCGTCACCGAGTTGGGCGTAAGCCATGACTGACCAAACCGCGGCGTGGGTGTATTGCCCGCCATTTTCTCGGACTCCGGGCGGGTAGCTTTTGATATAGCCGGGATCGTGTTCGGTTTTGTCAAAGGGCGGCGTGAACAGCAACAGCAATTCTTCGCCATCGTTCACCAGATATTCTTGCACCGAATTCATCGCTCGCCGGGCGCGGTCATCATCGGCAACACCGGACAATATCGCCCAACTTTGGGCGATGGAATCAATCCGGCATTCGGCATTGGCGGCAGAACCTAAGGGCGTGCCGTCATCAAAATAAGCGCGGCGGTACCACGCCCCATCCCAAGCTTCGGTTTCGATGGCGATTTTCAATTGAGCGGCATGGTCACGCCAGCGCATTGCCCGGTCGGTGTCGCCGCGCAGGTCTGCCACTTTGGCGAATTCGTTGAGGGTGGCGATTAAAAACCACGCTAACCAGACACTTTCGCCTTTGCCTTGGTTGCCGACGCGATTCATGCCGTCGTTCCAGTCGCCGCTGCCCATCAGCGGCAAACCGTGCGCTCCGGTGGCTAAGCTGACATCCAAAGCACGGGCGCAATGTTCAAACAGGCTGGCCTCTTGCGTTGATTGGGTGGGCTGGAAATAGGCATCTTCTTGTTCGGGATTCAGTACCGCACCGTCTATAAAGTGTAAGGCTTCGTCCAGCACCTTCACATCGCCGCTGACTTGTAAATAATGCGCGACCACATAAGCCAACCACACACGGTCATCGGAAAAATGCGTACGCACGCCACGGCCTGTTGGTGGATGCCACCAATGCTGGACATCGCCTTCGGGAAATTGCCGTGCCGCCGCGCGTAGGACATGGGCGCGGGTCAGATCGGGGCGGGTTACCGTCAACGCCATGCTGTCCTGCAATTGGTCGCGGAAACCAAACGCCCCGCCGGCTTGATAAAAAGCCGCCCGCGCCCACATCCGGCAACTGAGCGTTTGGTATAACAACCAGCGGTTTAGCAAGATGTCCAACTCACGGTCTGGGGTTTTTACCTGGACTTTGTTCAGCACCTTGTCCCAAGATTGCGTCACTTGGCTAAAGGTGTCGGCAACAGCGATGGTGCGGTAACGTTGGACTAATTCGCTGGCGTGGATGCGGTCTTGGCCTTGGCCTAACAGCAAGACGATTTCCATGCGCCCATTGGGGGCGAGTTCAAGCATTGTCTGCAAGACCGTGCAGGGGTCTAAGCCAGCACCTTGGCGGCATTTCAAGGGTTTGGTGGTCAGCAAGGCGGCGGGGGTATCCAGACTGCCGTTGCGTCCGATAAATTCAGCGCGGTTACACGTCCAGTTAATTTGTAAACCACATAAATCGGCGAAGGCGATCCGTTCGCCAAATTCTGCATCCCAAGAATTATACGCAAACAAAGCCCCCGTGGCGGCATCCAATTCGGTGATGATATGTGGCGCGGTGACGCTACGCGATGCCCCTAAAACCCATTCGATGTAAGCCGTCACCGACAATTTGCGCTTGCGCCCGGAAACGTTGGTTAAGGTCAGTACCGAGTATTTGATTGGGTCATCCGGGCTGACGAATTGCAGCAAATCACTGTGGATACCATGCGACGCATGTTCAAAACGGCTATAACCTTGGCCGTGGCGGATCACGTAACTGGCGTTATCGACCCGAATCGGTAAGGGAGTCGGTGTCCACAATTCGCCTGTTTCCTCGTCACGGATGTACAAAACCTCGCCCGACGGGTCACTGACCAGATCATTACTCCAAGGGGTCAATTGATTTTCGCGGCTATTGCCCGACCAAGTGCAGCCACTGCCGACTTCGGAGACAGTAAAGCCAAAATTAGGATTGGCAATGACATTAATCCACGGTGCGGGTGTCCACTGGCCATTATCAAAAATGATAATGTATTCACGTCCGTCTTCCGTAAAACCACCCAAGCCGTTGAAAAACTGCAATGGCGGTATGGTTAAGGCGGGTGCTTGGTAGGTCTTGGTAAAGGTTTTTAGTGTTACAAAGTCAGCAATTGGGCGTGGCCGTCTTAACAATTGTTCGGCTAAAGTGCCACGGCTGCTGACCAACACGACACGCGCTGAGGTCAGTATGAGCAACCGTTCTTCTGCTGGAAGCTGGTCGCCGCGCATAACAAAAATCGCGCCTTGATTTTCAGGTTCATGATGCGTAGAAATGGCTTGGTTTTCGCGCACCATCCCTTCGAGAAATGCCTGCAAATCTTCTATGTAAGATAATTCCTTTTCATTCAGTATCACCAAATCGACGGCGAGGCCTTTCATGCGCCAGTATTCATGGGCGCGGAGCATTTGCTCGACAATACCTCGGTCTTCATATTCGGTGACGCGCAAGACAATAATCGGGCGGTCACCAGAAATGCCGTAGCGCCATAGCCCCCTGACATTTAAGACATTCATCTGCATTAATTTATTGGCGGAGCGCAAGGACGGATCGGTAAATAGCAAGCGGTTCGCCAAATCTTGGAACAATTGCGCTTCGTCAGCTTTAGTCCGCAGATGGTGCAATTGGATATGGGCGTGAGTCCAAGCCAAGGCGGACACGCGTTCAAATGCCGCCGAATTGTGGTATTTGTCCGCCAAATCTTCCGCTGCCTGGCGGGAATGGGCGATGAGCGTGGTGAAAGTGGCGTGTTCGGTTGCACCGGGGGGAATTTGTAAGCGGGTACGCAAACTAAAAATCGGATCCAGCACTGCACCAACGGTGTTGGTCAAGGGCCTGCCATCCATCACAGCAATCGGGGCGCGTAAATTTTGCCCACGACCAACAAAGCGGGTGCGGTCTGTTTCATACTGAAAACCTTGGCCATTTTGCCGTCCCGCCAACACTTGTACCGCCCAGACAATTTTGTCCGTATTACTACGTGGCCTGCGGTAGGCCAGCAAAGCATGTGCTTTCGGCAGATGCTCGGTATGGACGAACAAATTGGAAAACGCCGGATGGGCAATATCGCTTGCCATCGTGGCGAGGACAATTTCAGAGTACGAGGTGATTTCAATCTCGCGGTTGCGCGGGCCGTTGTTGGTGACGCTCAGACGGCGGATTTCGGCATCATCCTCGGGCGAGACGACAATCTCTAAAGTGCAAACCATATCGCCATCCCTGCGGATGATGCGGACGCGGTCTTCGGCAAACAACACCTCATAATCGTCCGCTTGCGCGACTGTCGGCTGGTAACCTGCCGACCAGACTTCGCCGCTCTCCACATCACGCAGATAAATAAAACTGCCCCAACAATCGCGGGTGACATCTTCCCGCCAACGTGTCACCGCCAAATTTCGCCACGCGCTGTAACCGGAGCCGGCAGCGGTGACCATCACCGCATAGCGTCCGTTGGACAGTAAGTGCGCGGAAGGTATGTTGGAAGTTGGCGAGGGGACGCGGCGCACAGGCGGCTGCACCGACTCCTTGACTTCGGCGAGGGCTTGCAGCACAGGCAAACTTTGGGTGTCCGCACCACGCGGGATGCGTTCTTGCAATAACAAATCGGCGGCTTGGATCAACGGCGCACGGTGGAAACGATGGCGCATGATGCCGTCATGGATAACATTGGCAAACGCCACCAAGGACATACCTTGGTGATGCGCCATGTAACAACGTACCATTGCCACGCTTTGGCTTTCGGCAAGACGGCCCGGCGTAAAATCTAAGGCTTCATAAAAACCATAACGTCCCAAAGCCCCTATTTTTTCCAAACGCGCGAAATTATCCACGGCCGCATGAGGCAGATACATCGCCGCCAGCGCTGTGGCGTATGGGGAAATCACCAAATCTTCACTCAGGCCACGCTTCATACCCAAGTCCGGCACACCAAACGCAGAGTATTGATAAGTAAATTGCAGATCACGGCCATTAAACGCCGATTCGGAAACTCCCCAAGGCACAGCACGTTCTTTGCCGTATTCAATTTGGCGCAAGACTACCAAGCGGCAGGTTTGGTCGAGCAAGCTGTAACGTGGCGTAAACGTCACCAAGGAGGGCATCAGGTATTCAAACATTGATCCGGACCACGACAACAGCACCGTGCCTTTGGCGGCGCGGGTAACGCGGCGACCCAAATGAAACCAATGTGGCTTAGGCACATCGCGTTTGGCAATGGCGATAAAACTGGCTAGCCGGGCTTCTGATGCCAGCAGATCATAATAACTGGGGTCAAGAATCCCTTCATTTACGCGGTAGCCGATGGAAAGCAAATGGCATTCTTGATCATAGAGAAAGGCAAAATCCATTTCTTGAAATAGGGTTATCGCTTGATTTACCAGATTTCCCAAACGCGCAGTGAGGGCATCGGCTTTGGTTTTGGCTTGCTCCAGCAGAAATTCCAGTGGGCTTAGCTCAGCGGTTGTCAATTTTGTTTTTTGCAAATCAGCCAAAACCTGCTGATAGGTAGCCGCTAAATCACTCAATGGTGTTGCTAAGGACAATTGTTGGCCAGAAAATTCATCCATTTCGTCAATAGGTTTGGTGACTAACAGCCAAGGTAACAAGGTATTGATGTCCAAAGCGTGGGAACGGGTGTCATTTCGGAGCAATTTCGCCCATGCCAGCACTTCGCTGTCCGGCATTTCGCCCCGTTCAACTGCAAAAGCGCGCGCTAAGTCGTATAAAGTTTCCGTATTAAAAATCAATTGCCGCCATAATCGCCCCCAGCCACTAACATCAACCGGTTGACTGGCCAACAATTCACCAATGACCAGGGATTTTAAATGCATTTCTTTCAGCGTGACGGTGAGCGTGCGTTTATCATCGCTGCTATGGGCGAGTGCGTTCAGCAAAAGTTGCTGCGTATCAGCTAAACCTAGCAAGGCATTAGCCAAGTCCAGCGGGTTATTGAGCCATTCTTGGCAAGTTTCCGAAAGCGTCAGTAAATGCCCCGCCAGATTGCCGCTGTCCACTGTAGAAATATAGCGTGGTTCTAATACTTGCAGGGACTGGGTGTCGTACCAATTATAAAAATGACCGTGTAAACGCGGCAAAGCGTTGAGTGTCGCCAGCGTTAATTCCAGGCGTGTGACGGTATCGGCCAAACCCAGCCAGCCGAAATCTTTCGCCGCAACAATAGAAAGCAAATATAAGCCAAAATTAGTGGGTGAACTGCGGTGGGCAATAACTGGTTCTGGATCTTCTTGGAAATTATCTGGCGGCAGGTGGTTTTCTGCAGCGGTGACAAAAGTGGTAAAGAACCGCCAAATCCGTCTGCCTATGAGCCGCAATTGGGCGCTATCATCGGGGAGCAGCGATTCGGCATTGTCCAGCAAGGGTGGTAAGCTCAAGGTACGGGCGACCAAAGGGGCGAACCACCATAGTACTAAAAAGGGCGCGGCAACCTGGATGCTGGCAGGGTTGAAAATCAGTATCACCGCCGCCGCACCTACTGCAACGGTAGTCGAACCCAGTAAAGGGTAGACGAGGTTTTTCAGCGCGTGGCCCGATGAATGTTTTGCTTGTAAGGCAGTGACCCATTTCAACAATTGGCGCCGAGTAATGAATAGGCGTATCAAGGTAACGGCAATCGCATCGGTCATCCGCCACGCGTGTTGGGCAAGTAAAGTCAAAGAAACCAGACCATTGACTATGGCCAACAAAATATTTTCCGCCGCTATGCGAAGGTGGTTTGGTAATGATATGCCACGACGCGGTAAGGTAAATTCACTGGCTATGGCCAGCAAGGTGGGGAAAGCCAATGCTGTCAGCACAAAACCAATCAGCCCTGCTAGTGGGGCATTCGGGGTTGCCCAGATAATCACGAGTAAGGAAAAAGTTGCTGGTGCCGACAAAGAGCGGCGTAAATTATCGAGCATTTTCCAACGTCCAATCATCGGCATTCCTTTACCGTCTTGGCCAAAAATCCACGGCAATAATTGCCAGTCGCCACGCACCCAGCGGTGTTCCCGCGAGGCCGCGACTTCTGTATGCGAAGGGAATTCTTCAAAAAATTCAATATCGCTGACTAAGGCGCAATGGGCAAAAACGCTTTCAAACAAATCATGACTGAGCTGGGTATTGTCAGGCACTCGCCCAGCCAGCGCGGCTTCGAAGCTGTCAACATGATACAGGCCTTTGCCATTGTAAGTACTGAGCGAGAATAAATCCTGATACACTTCCGACACTGTACTGGAGTAAGCGTCGGTGCCGGAAGTCCCGGCAAAAATCTGGTGGAACATCGAATGTTCTTCACGTAACGGCAAAGTCGGTGTGACGCGTGGTTGGAGTATGCAATAGCCATCAACCACGCATTGGCAGTTTGCGTCAAATTCGGGTTGATTAAGCGGATGCGCCGCGACACCGACCAACTGGCTAACTACTCCCATCGGCAATCTGGTATCGGCATCTAAAGTAATAACGTAACAAACAGCTTGCGGAGTGACGGCGGGTTTACCGGCAATCGGCAAAAAACTGGTGTCGGTCGCGCCGCGCAATAAGCGGTTGAATTCATGCAATTTGCCCCGCTTACGCTCCCAGCCCATCCATTTGCCTTCGCTGGCATTCCATAGGCGTTTGCGATGGAAAACAAAAAAACGCTCGCCGCCATACTTAATGTTAAGTGCGTCTACGGCAGCCATTGCGATACCTAAAATTCGCCCATCATCCGGCAACGTTTCCTGCGCGGCATCGCACCAATCAGACAACAGGGCAAAATAAACTAGACCTTCGGGATTGGCCAAGTAGCGGACTTCCATTTGCTCGATTTGGTTTTTCACTCCGGTTTCGTTGCCAAACAATGTCGGCACGACGACAAAAGTGCTTAAGTGTTCGGGTACACCGTCTTTAAACTCCAGCCTAGGCAAGTGTCGTGGTGGCAAACTTGCGCTGATTAGACGGTTAATCAGGTTCATTGCAATGTCAGATGCCGGAAACACGCCAAACAATGCCAACAAAGCTAATTGAAATCCGCTAAGGCCGGCCGCGAAACTTAAGCTTAAGGGCAAGGCCAACAACAAGCTTGTCAACACAACCAAACTACCCAGATAGGCGAATCCGGCATTGGCTATGCTCGTGCGTAAGTAGCGTTGCCGGATTGAAGTTTGATAACCGATGGTTTTTTCAAACGCATATCGGCCCGCCCCGATCAAATAAAAACCCGGTTCTTGCAAACGTTTGTTAATTTTTGCGGATTCGCCCATTTCTTGGGTTTTGGCAAGCACTAGCTGGGCGACAGCCAATTCTGAATGCGGCGAATGCCTTGCCAAATCTTCAATTGCATGGCGGTAACGGTCACGGGTGAGAAAATCCATCGTACTGTAACCTTCGTGTCCATGTAGGCAAGCATCGACCAAGCTCACTCCCTCAACAAACAAAGACCAATCGAAGGCTGAAATCGCCCGCATACTGGTGATGATATTACGGACGGTGGAGTTGTCGGCGATTTGATCGGCGTGTTCTAAATGCACTACGTCATCAAGGCTGAGGTTTTTGCTGTTCAACCATTCATTTAAAAAATCTAATGATGGCATTGCACCCGAATGCGGGTCATGCAAGCGTTGTAGGATTTGCACGGCATAAGACTGGCGCATTGCTTCGATGGGCAAAACTCCAGCAGGAAAAGGTTCGTTTGGCTGGCCGGTGAGCGCGGCAACTTGTTCGACTTGGTCAACAAAATCATCGGCCAATTTTCGGCCTGTTTGCGAAGCCATTACGCGCACGGCAATCCGGCGCAGATTGTCAACTAGCAACATCCGTAAAGTGATTGGTATCGCCCACAGTTCACCCAACGTGAGCGGATCAACGGATTGGTAAGCTTTGACAAAATGGGTCAGTAATTCCGCTGAAAAACGGCTGTCGGTATGGGCAACTAAGGCCCAAACAATACCGTAAATGCGCGGGAATCCTGCCAGTGCACCCTCGGATAACTTAGGTAATTCCAAATAATAGCTTTCGGGCAAGTCATTTTGAATATCGCTGACTTGCGCTTCGATGACATGGAAATTATCCAGCAACCATTCCGCAGCTGGGGTGATGGCGTGTTGTTCACGCACTGCTTTGGCGATAAGTTGATAGGCTTCAAGCAAAACCCTGGCATTATTGTGGACGCGGGGAATGAGTTTTTGGCCTTGCTTGATTGGCGTAATTTTTTGCGCTTGTGCCAAACTGACGGCGTGTTGTGCCAACCTCTCAATGCTGAACAATTCAAAACGGATAGGTTCTTCGCCGCCAGGATGGGTAACGCAGGCACGCGGTTTTTGGTTTTGACGATTTATCATCTTATTGATTTTTTGGTTCATGAGTTGTGGATACCCGAAGCAGGTTAGGCAGCGTCATGTCATTATTCAGGACTTGCCATGATTGTTTAGGTAGCGGTTAAGCCAAAACCATTTTTGAATCACTGGCTTTCTTGCATTAATCGGTTCTTAAGACACGATTACTACCTCACTAATACATGGGCAAATTGGATTCGCCCCGTCAGTTATCCCGTAACTACTGCCACGATTTGTTTAAATATGCAGATGCGGTTAAGTCCTAGCTATTAGCACGGGTGTCGGTTTAAAGACACACCCTCACTGGAAATAGACAACGTAAATTAATTGCTCAACCTAAAAACCCTTACAAAACCAATAAAATATTTAAAAATCGTAATGTTATGTTGAACTGGCCATTTACCCATCAGGTCACGGCTTACAGCTCGGCATCTCTTTGAAAATGTCGTTTTATCGTGGATTGAATGCTTTGTCTTGGTTGAACTTAGAAGGCAGGCAACAAGGAATTGTGGCTAAATTCTGCCCAATAAAATCAAAACTAAAATAATGACAAGCACTAGCCCTAAGCCGCCACTTGGCGCGTAACCCCAATTGCGGCTATGTGGCCAAGTCGGGATTACGCCAATAAGCATGAGGATAATGAGGATAAGTAAAATGGTACCTAGGGACATGGTAAAACTCCTGATAAAAGAAAGGTTTGATCCGCATTGAAACAAACTTGGCCATGTTGGCTAAGCAATATTCGTGTGCTTTTGCTTTTGTTGGTGAGTCAGACTAAGGTAATTGGCATGAGTCCCAAAATACCTCGGACGATTAAATACACCGCCACGAAGTAATTCAAAAACCGAGGTATTATCAAAATAAGTATGCCGATTATTAAAGCCAGCAAAGGTTCGATTGCGACAATCATGGTGTCCTCCTCAAATAAAATACGGGTGGTAAGTCGGGATAATCCCCAACATTAATGGACGGATCCGCTTTCTTCTTGTTGAAATTTGGCGGACGCACTGGCTATGCCCGCTCTTAGATCATTCCAAACCTTATCCGCCGTTTCTTTAACGGAATGCCATGCATCGTCGCCGGCATCCTCCAGTTCCCGCATTTTTATCGAGGCCGCCTGTTGGTGACCCTGTATATCATTAAGTTCTTGAAGATATTTAAGCTTCGCCATGCCTGCAACTTGCTCTGCTTTGGCAGTCATGATGTCAATTTGTGCACTCCATACCTTTAATTCTGTCGCCAGACTTTCAATGTATTCATTTCTTGATTTCATGTTTTTTCCTAGATGTTGCCCAGTGTTGGCTTTGTAATCGTTTTAAATGGGGACGCCGAATTTAGCTTTGCGTGTATGGCTTTGGTCTTGGCACTCCGACACTGAAAAATAGATTAACGGCAAGATTTGGCTTCGTCGGTACGTTAGCGAACAAAGCAATGTTTACTGATGTTAGGAGTAAGTCGCGGCAGGGCATGTGCTTGTTAAATGGCAGTTATGTGCGTCAACGGACAGACCATGCAAGCTTGTCTGGCTAAACTAAAACTGACGATGCCGATAAATGTAATTTTGGCGTCGTGGCAAGACGATGGCGCTGGCGCTGGCAAGTCGTAAGCCGAACTTGACCGGGTACGATATACCGGAATCAGACATTAGTAATTAGGTAATACAATGAAAAATATAAAGAAATTTGCATTTAGCACAGTAACGGTAGCCATGATCATCAGCTTGATGGGTTGCGCAGGCATGTCCAGACAAGGGCAAGGCACACTCTTAGGCGCTGGCGTAGGCGGTATCGGCGGCGCCGCCCTGACCAACGGAAGCCCATTAGGGACTCTTGGCGGTGCGGCAGTGGGTGGTCTAATCGGTAACGTAGCAACCCAGCCTAGCACCAGAGGCAGAGGCAGGGCCTATAACAGGGGCTATAACAGAGGTTATAACAGAGGCCATAGAAGATAATTGGCAGGTTGCCAACTGCCCATAAGCTTTCCAATTGGCTCAAGAATCTACTCGGAACACAAGCTCAGATTTGTGTTCCGATTTCTTTATACGGATATGAGCCAGATAAGAAGGTTTTAAAAAATCTTGGAGCATGATAGCCGTGCCACGAAGACCTAGCTTATAACGCCCGTTCTACAATCTCTAAATCTTGATGCTAATCCTCCATTCAATAATTTACTAATGGTTTTATCAGTGCTTACCGAAATGTTCTAAGTGGAATTTTGCACATCTTTTGTCTAAGCAGTGATGAAACGATTACCATACTGCAAAAAATATTTGGATTATGACCTGTGTCCATAAAGCCACCCATAACATCTGAAAACAGTTCCAAACATCGCCATCGTATAAAATACTATCTGGTCACAGCCGGTTTGGTTGCCCTGTTACTAATGGCTTTTGCGGTTTGGTGGAACCTTTCGTTCATGATGCAGTTGGGATTGCAGCAATTTCTCAACCGAACACCATTGTTATCGCCGAAAATATCAGGCTTCCAGTTTGGTTTTACCCAAGTGGGGCTTGAGGAAATGGAATTTGGTATCGAGACTGGGGAAGGGCTGTTATCTGCCAAGCTGAAGGATGTAAAAGTTGGCTACCATTTTAATGTTCACGAATTTAGCATTCCTAAAGTCGAAGTTATTTCTGTAATCCATGCACACTTGAGGCTGGCATCCCCAGTGCCTAGAAAGCCAGTCGTAAAAAGCGGTAACGGAGCAGCAATAGCTTTTCCGCTCGATCAATTAACCGTCGAAAACCTCGATTTTGAGGCCAGCACTGCGTATGGTTTGTCCCGTTTTGCCGGAAGCGTGCAAATCAAGCGCGGCAATAAGGAAGTGATTGAAGCGAAATTTCAAGACGAAAAACAAGCCATTGGCATTGAATTTGGCTCCGGTTTCCGCACCGCCAAAATAAGCATCGAACAACTACCGGGCGGAAAGGTTTTTGAGTTGAATGCGGAACATTTGGAACAGCCTTCACAGCAGGCCAAGGTTCATGCTCGCGTTGGTGCATTCATCCACTGGTTAAGCACCAGTCCGCTGCTGCCTGAGACTATGCAAACGGCAATAACAAGCGCCACGACACCTTGGATAAAACCCAATTTGTCCAAGTTAGCTCAGCTGCAAATGGATTTTAATGGCAGTGCCTCCGATAATTTTGGTACCGTGCATGGTAAAGCCTTTCTGAGCCAAAACAACCGCTATATCGCTAATGCTGATTTGTCGAAGGCAAAATCCGGGGCATTTTTTGTTGAGGGGCGCTTGGATATGACCGCTACGGATGCCTTGGAATGGGTGCAGCCGTGGCGACCCGAAGCCACCCGTGAGTGGCGACTTTCCAGCGGACAAATCCAAGGGGTGACGCAGCTACGTTGGCATCCTGGACGTAGTGTTTCTGGAACGGCGCATGTGAAGATTTTTGATGTGGCTTTGGTGGCGGGTCCGGTGAAGATCGACCATGGTACTATCAACATCGATACTGATGACTTTACCAAGCATTCTGTCGTTTTGTCTGCGGTTGCCCCAAACCTTGTCATCGGCAAGGAAATGACCGCCCGAAACCTGATTGTCAAAGTACGCTATTTAGATCATAAATTGACGGTGGAGCGCGGGATGCTGTCGATTTATGATGGTTTTGTGGAAGTGTTACCCGCCACGGTCAATGTCAATGAACGCCCGGTATTGTTGTCCTTGCGGGTGAGTAATGTTGATTTGGCGCAACTATTGTCCAGCCTTAATTACAAAGACTTGACCGCCACCGGCACGGTCAGTGGGGAACTGCCGCTAAAATTTGCTGAAGATTCCATTGAATTGCTGGACGGCTCATTGAACGGGACGCGCCCTGGCGTGTTACGCTACCAAGGGCCGGTCTCCGATAAGGAAAATCTTGCTTTTAGGGCGTTGCGTAATCTAGAGTACCGCCGCTTGCATGCCAAGGTCAATTATCGGCCCAATGGCGATTACCACTTGGGTTTACGCATGGAAGGCAGCAACCCTGAAGTGTTGTCAGGACATCCGCTCGCGTTTAACCTGAATCTAAGCGGGCGTTTGCCGGAGCTTCTGCAAAGAGGCTTTATCGCAGGTAATTTCGAGCGGGTCATTTTGGAAGAGGCGAAGCCTAAGCCAACCAACACAAAAAACAAACCTGTCCCCGCTGTTGGGGAACAACAACATAAACCGCAAACAGCGGATAGGAGAAATCAATGAACTGGAACGCCATCACCTGTGTGGGTGTTATCTGGACGGCCTATTACCTATCGGGGTGTACTCCATCCGTCAGGTTTGAAGCTCCTGAGAAACCCATTGAAATTAATATGAATATAAAAATTGATCACGAAATCCGCTTGAAAGTGGAAAAAGACGTGGACGAACTGATTACCAACAAAAAAGGACTATTTTAGGAGCAAGCTAATGAAAAACAATAAACTGACGGGTTTCCTGGCCTCGCTAATTCTAGGCTTAATGGCCTCTACGGCGGTCTTTGCAGTCGATCTGGCCCATGCCAAATCGGCAGGTTTTGTGGGGGAGGAAATGAACGGTTACTTGGGGCTGGTTAAGGCTGATGCGCCTGCTGATATAAAGGGATTGGTAAAGGATATTAATGGTCAACGGCAGGCCGAGTATCAACGCATAGCCGCCAAGAATGGTGCATCTGTAGACGATGTCGCGCGGCTCACCGCGCAAAAAGTGATAGGGCAGACGCCATCAGGGCAATTTGTACAGACAACATCAGGTTGGCAGAAGCGTTAATTTTTATGGTGGCAGGAGCGGGGACTTCCGCTTGCTTAGTGCGATCAGGATAAGCGTGATCTAAACCAAAACCGAATAACCATCCTAAGCCTTGGATGGAAACTGGATGAGCACCGTAAACAAACCAACCTTCTTGACATTTTTAGGGGACAATACTGGGTATTAGTGACTAATCCAAGGTTTCCCATGCGTAACTTACTGCTATTTTCCTTATTATTGATGTTGGTAAGTTGTGCTACCTACACACGCCATCTACTAGACCAACAATACGGTGTAGCCGATCCCGCCCATTTCGATCAGCCCACCACAAGCTTTTCTGGCGTCAGTTACCTTCGGGATGTCAAACCCATCACTGACAACCGTTGCACGGTTTGCCACGGCTGTTACGACGCGCCTTGCCAATTGCAAATGGGCAGTTATGAGGGCATTACCCGTGGCGCGAGCAAAGAGAAAGTCTATGACGAATTTCGCCTGTCGATGATGACTCCTAGCCGCTTGTTTACCGATGCCCAAAACAACCAGCAATGGCGGCTAAAAGGTTTTGTCCCCGTGCTTAACGAACGCCATGCCGATCCGGTCACCAATCGGGAAGCCAGTGTCATGGCGAAAATGTTGCAACTGAAAAAGCAACATCTTTTTCCAAAAGCAGGCTTACTGCCCGCTGGGAGTTTCGATTTTGACTTGTACCGGAACGAATCCTGTCCGGCACTGGAAGAATTTCCAGATTATGCAAAAGACCATCCGGAGTGGGGAATGCCTTATGGTTTGCCTGCACTGACTAACAAGGAACAACAAACCTTGGTGCGTTGGTTGGAAGCGGGTTCTCCTGTCGAAAAACCACAGCCCTTGGCAAAAGCCCAGCATGACCAGGCACTTAAGTGGGAAGTGTTTTTAAACCAAGACAGCCTCAAAGCACAATTGATGGGCCGTTACATTTACGAACACTGGTTTCTCGCGCATTTGTATTTCGACCACTTGCCCGAACACAACTTTTTTGAGTTGGTGCGCTCGAAAACCCCGCCAGGCCAGCCCATCCAATTGATTAACTCACGACGGCCATTTGCCAATCCGCAAGTGGCGCGGGTTTACTATCGTCTGCGTCCGGTGCAGGGTACGATTCTGGCAAAAACCCATATGCCTTATGCACTAAATGATGCCCGAATGCAGCGTATCAAAAGCTGGTTTCTTGACGCACCTTATGAAGTCACGTACTTACCCTCTTATCAACCGGAAGTCGCCACCAATCCGTTTATTGCCTTTGAACAAATCCCGGTGCGTTCGCGTTATCGGCTGATGCTCGATGAAGCCTTATTCACCGTGATGGGGTTCATCAAGGGTCCGGTTTGCCGTGGGCAAGTGGCGATCAATGTCATCAACGATTATTTCTGGATTAGCTTTGTCCATCCCGACCATACCGTTCAAGAAAGCCAAACTTTTCTGGCTAGCGCACTTAAGCAGGTTGAATTACCGATTAGCGACCAAAATTTAACCAGTTTTTTTAAATGGCAATCGTATTCAGACCAGGAAACTGACTATCTCCGGGCTAAAAGTCAATTCCTGAATAAAACTTTGGTCCGACAAAACTTACCCAATCTTTCCCTGTTATGGGATGGTGACGGCAACAACCTAAATGCCGCGCTGACCGTGTTTAGAAATTTCGACAATGCCAGTATCGTCCAAGGTTTGGTGGGTGAGCAGCCACAAACCGCGTTGATTATCGGCTACCCTTTGTTGGAGCGCATCCATTACCTGCTGGTGGCCGGTTTTGATGTCTTTGGCACCACCGCCCATCAATTGCAAGCCCGTTTGTACATGGATTTTTTGCGTATGGAAGGCGAGCAAAATGTCCTCGCATTTTTGCCTAGGTCCATGCGGGAGACGGTACAAAATAAATGGTATCGCAATGCTTCCGATGCCGTGTATGAGCATTTGCACGATAGCCAGCGTTGGTATTTCCAAAATACCGGCATTCTCTATAAAACCCAAGACCCGTGGCTTGAATTTACCGGACTGTGGAAACAGCACCTCAAACCCGTACTGAACAACCGTTACGAATTAACGGAAACATCGTTGCCAGACGCATTTGGTTTGCTAAAACAGCTTGCCAACCTCAAAGGCAAAGCCGTATCGTACTTGCCCGAAATGGTGTTCATTACCCTCACCGACACACAACAACAAGAGCATCACTTCACTTTGTTACGCAACAGCGCACATAGCAACGTGTCTGAATTATTTAAAGAAGAAAACCGCCGTTTGATGGACGAGGATACCCTAACGCTAGTGCCTGGTTTTCTGGGAGCATACCCGAATGCGTTTTACCGCTTTGGCGTCAACCAGTTGCCTATGTTTATTGAAACAGTAAAAAAGCTAAATTCCAAAGCCGCTTACACCGCTTTGACAGCACGGTTTGCAATCAGGCGAACCAATCCGCAGTTTTGGGCGCATACCGACACGCTACATGCGGCATATCGCAAGAACTTTCCGATTGAGGCGGGCTTGTTGGATTTGAACCGGTTTGAGAATCGGTAGACGCAATAACTAGCCCGTTTCAAAGACGGCACGCGGGCGGCAACTGGCTTGAGCTGCCGCCGGGCACATCGGCGGCAAGGCTGGCGGAGCTGTGGCGATGCCTAGGCTGATCGCCAGCCCGCCGCAAATTTTGTTGGCGGTGTCGCCCGTGGACGTGCCCGTGGGCACAAGTGCGCAAGGGTACTGACGGCCATCGTCCAGCAGGCGTTGTGGCAACCGCCTAAAGCTGTTGCTGTGGGACGGCAACGGCATCTGGCTTTGCTAGCGCCGATTGCATCGGGGCGGTTTCGTCTGGCCGGCCGCCGACCACACAGTGTTCGAGGTCACGGAGGCGCAATGGCACTGGCTGGTGGCCGGGAAGTACTGGCAGCGTTTGTCGGCATCGCGGCGAGGGCGCCGCTCCTACGTAGACCTTTCATGTGTTGGGGTGATGCGGTGCCTTCATGAAAGTTACTATAACTGGCTTACACCACCACAAAATCGGTGTTAGTCAACGCCATATCCACGCCCAACACCGCAATTTGTACCGTCGCGACTGCCCCACTGCCGTCGGCGTCGTACCACAACGCGCCGCTGCTGCCGTCATAGCCTATGAAGTCGTCACCGTCAAGAGCGGCATCACCAATGACGAACTGGCCCGCCTTCAAAACGCCGCGCCGGGTCAAGCTGTTGAACACATCGTTGTCGAGGCGGATAGTGTCGTCAACCGGCACAAAGTCGGTGATGCTGTCAACATCACTGCCCAGTGCCGTGTCGAACAGGAACACATCCTTGCCACCGCCGCCGGTGAGGGTGTCGCTACCTTCGCCGCCAAACAACAGGTCATCACCGCCATTACCGTCCAGGGCATCGTCACCCAGTCCGCCGTACAATTTGTCGTTGCCGTTGCCGCCTTGGAGCCGGTCATTGCCTTTTTGCCCTAACAGCCGGTCGTCGCCAGCACCACCGTTCAAGATGTCGTTGCCAAATTCGCCATAGAGTCGGTCATCGCCCTCGCCGCCGTCGAGCTTGTCATCACCGTTGCCGCCGATCAACAGGTCATTGCTGCCGTTGCCGGTCAGGGTGTCGTTACCCTTGCGGCCGTAAAGGGCCTCGTCGGCATCGCCGCCGACCAAGGTGTCCTTGCCGTCCGTGCCGTCGATGACCACCAGGGCTTGCACCGATGCCGTTGCCGTGCTGGTGACGGTTTCCAGGGTGCCGTCGCCGTCGGTGTAGCCAGCCACCACGCTCACCGCCTTGCCGACATCGGCGGCTTTCAGGCGGTACACCGCTCGGGTGGCCTCGGCAATCGCCACGCCGTCGGCCAGCCATTGGTAGCTGAAGGCGCCCAGGCCGTCGGCATCGGCCACTTGGTTGTCAACCGCCAGCAGCCGGCTCTCGATGGCCAGGCCGACCAACGCCAAGGTGCCGATGGGGGCATCGTTGACCGCCGCCACGTCAACCTGCGCCTGCACCGCGATGGGCGAGCGGAAGCCCTCGTTGTCCTGTGCCACCACGGTGAAGGCGTCCAGTGTGCCGTGGGCGTTGGCATCGGGGTTCCAAAACGCCTTGTGGCGGGCATCGAGGGTGTCGTTGCTGCCCGCTGCCCACGGCGTGGCGCTGGCGCTGGTGGCGCCGATCAGCAACGTGCCGCTGGTCAACGCCTGCACCACAAAGGCATCCACTGTGCCTTGGGCATCGGTGGCATCGCTGGTGGCCAGCAGTGTGGCAAATTCGATGCGGATCAGCGCATCGTCTTCTTGCCCTATGGCTACAGCAGAATTAAACACTGAAAACGTAGGCAAATTGCCATAGTTTTCGAGATAATCAATCAGATTGGCGGCATAACTTGCCATGTTGGCATCAAGCGTGTCGTCCCCGCGGTCGCTTAAGTAAAAATCTAACGGTATAGTAGAATAAAATACATAGCCTTGGCCGTATTGATAACCAAAAGTCACCGCGTGGTCGGGATTGCCGGTGGTCAAAATGACATCAGCGGTGGCGGGCAGACTGGAAACCAGCGCGTAGCCGTGGTTGGAGTGGCCGCCGTTGTCCAGGCTGGTGTCGGTGACGGCATCACCCGACCCATTGGCAATCAAGGGGTTGGCCACTTGTATGTCTCTGGCTTCTCCAAACTCACGCATAATGACTAAGCCCTCGCCGCCTGGCAAGTATCGGCTAACCACGCCTTCTGCGTAGCGGTCGTGGATGATCAGTATCATGCCGTCCTCAACCGCCTGCGCGATGGCCGGAAGCGAGCCGCGGTATTCGCTTCCCCAACCATTATTGCTTGGATTGGTGACAAACAGCATGTCCAAATTTTCCAGTTGAACAGTTTCTGGATTATCGATTGCAAAGGCAGTGTTTCCTGAAACGGTGATGGGAGCGGTTTGGTAAAGCTGCCCGTTTTGTGTTTCCATGTCGTAATAGCCGATGGCTTTTGCATCCGGGCTGGGTAGGGAATTGGCTACCGCAGAAGCGGTGAGGTCGGCGAAGGTCGGTATAGCTAAGTAGTCGTCGGCACCGGCCAGGCCGAACGGGTTGATGACCGGGGCGGTGAACCGCGTCGCGCTGGCGGCAGGGACGATGGAGCTACCGATTAGGTTAATAATGAGATTGGTGCTGGACATAACAGATTCCTCTCTTAGGGGATAAAGGGGTAGGCAAGGCTTCGGGTCTAGGTTGTGCCGAGCCAAACTTTATCCGAAAATAGCCTATAAAACAACGGGTATTTATTGCTTGCCCTAGAAGTAATCAATTCATTGCCGATTTTTCTAAGTTAATGGGTGCTTCTTCGTTACCTCACGTCCACAAAGGAAGTGAATCATATCCTGCAAAGCCGGCACCAACGGCATCGAAACCATCCCCATCATCCGCAAGTGACTACTTGTTTGAAAGACGCTTCCCGCTTACCGGCAATTTATCAATTTGGCTGGCGAGTGTTGCCCGCCAATCAGGTCGAGCCCGGCTTTTGTAAATAATTGGCGACAAAACCTGAAACACCACCTACCCCAACAAATCTTCAACAGAAACCAGGATTTGCGCCACGTCTATCAGTCGTTTGTTTTGGCTCATCGCGGCTTTGCGCATGAGTTGATAAGCGCTTTCTTCGTCCAAGCCTTTGCGTGTCATGACTAGGCCTTTGGCTTTTTCGATGATTTTGCGCTCGGCGAGTTTTGAGCGGGTGTCCTCCAACTCTTTTTGCAAGGCTTGGAATTCCTTAAACCGGGCCATTGCCACTTCGACTATCGGCATGATTTGTGATTGCTTAATACCCTCGAGCATGTACGCGCTCACGCCGGCACGAATGGCTTCTTTCATAAATCGCTGGTCATTCGGCGCGGAGAATAAAATGATCGGCTTAGCTTGGTCACGTTGGATTTCGCGCATTTGTTCCAAGGTGTCGCGGCCTGGTGCGTCCATGTCAATAATGATGATGTCCGGTTGCAGTGACAAGACGTTTTTGCTTAAGTTGGCATCATCATTCAAATTGGCGATGACATGATGGCCCGCATCCTGCAAAGCTTGCCTGACGACCGCGCTCCTTCCTGAATCATTGTCAACGAGTAAAATATTTAGTTTAGGCATTCTTTAGCACACTTTGGGCTATTCAAGGAAGCCAGCCACGGATGATGGGCTGAGGTTGGACAGATAGGCTATCGTGGGGTACTGTCAGGCAGTAGGGGGTTGGTCAAAAAACAGGTCACTGCCCATCCATATCGGCTTCGGTTGGCCGTCTGCTTGCCAAGCTTGGGCATGGCTGCCTTCGGTTTTGCGGTCATTTGACGGATAAGGCAAACCTAAAGCGCGGGCGGCTTGGCGGTACAAATCCGGGCGGTAGACTTGCCCTGGCAATGATGCGCTTGCCAACGCAGGCGGAATTTGTCCCCAGCGTTGCATTTGGCTAATCAGCCAATCAGCATGGGACAACCACGGGAAGGTGGCGGCGTGGCGGTAAAACACACAAAAATCCGGCACGGCGACGGCTGGAATATCGGCACAAAACTGAAAACCGCCGCTACCAAAGGTTTTTAACATGTCAGGCTGGATGGGGACATAACCATTTTCACTCAATAGGGCGGAGGCTTCGGCGCGGTTTTCCAGATTTTCCAACCATAACGCACTGTTCAGTAAGGCCCTAAGCAAGGCCTGATGCGTATTAGGGCATTGTTCCGCCCATTGTTGCGTGACCCCCAGCACTTTTTCGGGGCAACCTTGCCAAATGTCCGTGCCGGTACAAATCGCCGCACCGATACCTTGCACAATGGCTTGGGTATTCCATGGTTCGCCCACACAAAAACCGTCGATTTGCCCGCTAGCCAAGGCCGTGACCATCAGGGGCGGCGGAATCACCACCAAGCGCACATCCGTGTCCGGGTCTATCCCGGCACTGGCCAGCCAATAACGCAGCAAATAATTATGGCAACTGAACGGAAAAACATGCGCTAAAGTTAAAGGCGGGCGGTTTTCGGCTTGGTTTTGCGTCAATAGTTGCTTTAGGGCTTGCACAGACGGTAACGGCTTCGTCAAATCAGCACTAAAAGCGGTGAGTTTTTCATGTAAGGCGGTTGATACCGTGATCGCATTGCCGCCCAAGCTTAATGATAAGGCCGTCAGCATCGGCGTATGCAATCCATCCAAATTTAAGGCGGCGGCGATCGGCATCGGCGCCAACATATGCCCGGCATCAAATACCCCCGCTGACACTTTATCGCGGACATTAGCCCATGAAGTTTCCCGGTGCAATTTCACAGCCAAGCCTTGTTCACTAAAAAAACCTTTTTCTTTGGCGACGGCCAGCGGCGCACAATCGGTCAAAGGGATAAAACCTATATTCAGCTCCGATTTTTCCGGTAAAGCGTGTGTTTTTGATTCCATATCGTTATGTGTTGGGATTAAACGAGGGGGGTTGTTGGGTATCAGTTAGCGATAAACTTATACAAGTATTAACAGTATTCGCCAAGGCTGTAAAGGTCTTCATCTTGTTTGGGCTGTGTCTAAAATAACTTGGCCACTACCTGTTTTTTAAGGGCAGGAAGTTCTGGCCAAACCATACTAGTGCTTAGTCAGCCTTATTTTGTCGAGTCACATTTTTAGTCCATGATAGACCTGCCAGGTTTTTAAAACCTGGCAGGTCTTTGTAACACCCGTCAAAACTAAGTAGACTGAGTACTAGGGGGTTGATTAGGGATTGTAACCGAGGTGAGTTATTGATTGGATTTATTAATCGTCCCAAAAATCTCGGTATTGGTGCAAGAATAGTCGCCATTGCACTATTTGATGGCGGCATCTCGCCGACTTAGTTTTTTATCGGTTCATATCAATAAGTCTTAACAAATTGTTTTAATTAATAAAAATACATAAAATCTCAGAATTTTATTTCTGGCATAGGTATTGCTATGTAAAATACATACCCCAACGGCGGGGTAATACCATTTGGTTTTAAACCATACGACAAAGGCGTCTACCAAACCGGTTGCATCGGCATCCGAGTTTGGGGACGCTTTTTTTTTGATTTTTTTAACGGTGATTCCATGCAAACCACTATAAAGCATTTAAAAACCAGCGCGTTGGCGATTTTGACAGTAACCGCGCTGGGAGCCTTAACTATTTCCACAGCCGTTATTGCCGCTGAAAAACTGGAAAAAGACAGCCTGAAATTGGGCTTTATCAAACTGACGGATATGGCTCCGTTAGCGGTGGCTTTGGAAAAGGGTTATTTCGAAGACGAAGGCCTGTCGGTGCAACTGGAAGCGCAAGCGAATTGGAAAGTGTTGTTTGACCGGGTGGTGAGCGGTGAATTGGACGGGGCGCACATGTTGGCAACCTTGCCGTTTGGCGGCGCGATTGGCTATGGCACTAAAGCCGATATTGTCACAGCCTTTAACATGGACTTGAATGGTGATGCCATCACCGTATCAAATGACGTGTGGCAACAGATGAAACCGCAAATCCCGATGGCGGGCGGCAAACCCGTGCATCCGATTAAAGCTGATGCCTTAAAGCCGATTCTGGAAAAATACAAAGCCGCCGGCAAGCCGTTCAATATGGCGATGACCTTTCCGGTCGGTACGCACAATATGAAACTGCGTTATTGGTTGGCGGCAGGGGGCATTAAACCCGGTTTTTACGCACCGCCTGAAGACACCTCGGGGAATATTGACGCGGAAGCCATGTTATCAGTGACACCGCCGCCGCAAATGCCCGCGACCATGGATTCCGGCACCATCGTTGGTTATTGCGTGGGTGAGCCGTGGAACCAACAAGCCGTGTTCAAAGGCATCGGCGTTCCAGTCATCAGTGATTATGAGCTGATGAAAAACAGCGCGGAAAAAATCTTTGGCGTTTCTAAAGAATTTGCCGACAAAAACCCCAATACCCATAAAGCCATCGTTAAAGCCTTGATCCGCGCCTCCTTGTGGCTGGATGCCGGAGACAACAAAAACCGTAATGAAGGCGTGGAAATGTTATCGCAAAAACAATATGTTGGCGCCGATTATGAAGTCATCGCCAACAGCATGAACGGCACGTTTGAATACGAAAAAGGCGACAAACGTCCGCTGCCGGATTTTAACGTGTTCTCGCGCCATAACGGTTCATACCCGTATTACAGCGATGCCATCTGGAGTCTGACGCAAATGCGCCGTTGGGGGCAAATCAACGAATACAAACCGGATGACTGGTATTTGGAAACTGCCAAAAAAGTCTACCGCCCGGATGTGTTTATGGCCGCTGCCAAAGCCCTGGTCGCTGAAGGCAAAGCCAAAGCCAGTGATTTTCCGGCAGACAATGAATCCGGTATTAAACCACCGAGCGCCGAATTCATTGACGGCATCACTTTTGATGCGAAAAAGCCCAATGACTATCTAAACCAATTCAAAATCGGCCTGAAAGGCAAGCAAAAAGTAGTGGGCGGCAAGGTGACGGGTTGAAATACAAACTGGGCGGGATAGGGTTTCGTAACCCCGTCCTAAGTTAATGATTGTCCACGAAAAACACAAAAAACACGAAAAACACAAAAAAATCAATAACTAAAATTTGACTTGGTTTTACCCCTTTCGTGTTTTTTCGTGATTTTCGTGGACAAAAAAACTATTGGCTTCTTCGTGGATGCGCTTTATCTAGTCTTTTTCGTGATGTCCGTGGACAAACAATTATCACAAAACCCGCTTGCACACCCGTCCAGCCCATATTGAGGATACTGACATGAATAACACACTAATCAAATTTTTTAACATTACCGGACTGACGTGGTTTGTGCCTTTGGTAAAAATCGCGAACGGCGACAATCCCGCCCAACAAGCCCGTGAGCTGTTCCTGATTATGGGCATCCCCATCATTGCATTTATGGTGTTCTTAGGGCTTTGGTCATTTTCGGCGGCTAAGGTCAACACCAGTTTGGGGACGATCCCAGGCCCTGTGGCGGTTTGGCATGAAGCCAGTGGTTTGGTGGACGAACATATCGCAGAGCGGGAAAAAGCCGCGCAATATTACCAACGCCAAGCCCAACGCAATGCCGACAAGCTGCGTGAAGACCCGGCGGCGGAAATCAAAGTGCGTCCTTACAATGGCCAAGCCACCTATTTTGACAAAATTTTTACCAGCCTTTACACCGTGTTTGCCGGGTTTGCGATTGCCTCGTTGGTCGCTGTGCCGTTGGGTTTGCTGTGCGGCATGAGCAAAATTTTCAATATCGCACTGAACCCGTTGATCCAAATCTTCAAACCCGTCTCGCCGCTGGCTTGGTTGCCGATTGTCACGTTGGTGGTCAGCTCCTTGTATGTCACCACCGATGATTCGTGGTTTGAAAAATCTTTCCTGACTTCGGCCATCACCGTCACCTTGTGCTCATTGTGGCCGACCTTGATTAACACGGCCGTCGGCGTGTCATCGATTGATAAAGATTTGATTAATGTCGGCAAGGTGTTGCGCTTGAATTGGGCGACGCAAATCAAAAAAATCATTTTTCCATCGGCCTTGCCGTACATTTTTACCGGGATGCGTTTGTCTTTAGGGGTGGGCTGGATGGTGCTGATCGCCGCAGAAATGCTCGCACAAAACCCTGGATTAGGTAAATTCGTTTGGGATGAATTCCAAAACGGCAGCTCGAATTCATTGGCCCGCATCATGGTGGCAGTATTCACCATTGGCCTGATTGGCTTTGCCTTAGACCGCATCATGCAATCCTTGCAACGGGTGTTTTCGTTCGGTAAAGCCTTATGAACCAGCTAACTCCCGCGCAGTTTGACACCGCCTTACCAGAACCCAATTTCTGGAGCCGGGCACAACGTAAACTAAACAACCAGACTGCCATGACCAGCCGCCCGTTATCCCTATCCAATGATGCCAGTTTGCCGATCTTGGAACTGAAATCCGTCTGCAAATCCTACGGTGAAGGCAAAAACCGCTGTGTGATTTTGGACAACATCAATCTGACCATAGAACAAGGTGAGTTTATCGCCATTGTCGGGTTTTCCGGCAGCGGTAAAACTACCTTGATTTCAACTATCGCCGGATTGATCCAAGCCGATAGCGGGCAAGTGCTCAAACAGGGTCTAGCCATCACTGGCCCAGGGCCTGACCGGGGCGTGGTGTTCCAAAATTATTCCTTAATGCCTTGGCTGACGGTTTATGAAAATGTTGCCTTGGCCGTGGATGAAATTTTTAAAGACTGGCCTGCCAACCAGCGCAAAGCCCACACTGAAAAATACGTGCGCATGGTCAATTTAGGCAGTGCCATGGCCAAAAAACCCGCCGAATTGTCTGGTGGTATGCGCCAACGGGTCAATGTCGCCAGAGCCTTGGCGGCGAACCCGGACATTTTGTTGTTGGACGAACCCTTAAGCGCGTTGGATGCCTTGACCCGTGGCAACTTGCAAGACGAAATCCTGCGGATTTGGGAACAAGAAAAGAAAACCGTCATTTTAATCACCAACGATGTCGATGAAGCCATTTACATGGCCGATCGGGTGATACCGCTCAACCCCGGCCCGAATGCCACCTTCGGCCCGCATTTTAACATCGACATCGAACGCCCGCGCAACCGCACGGCCTTAAACCATAACCCGCAATTCAAACACTACCGCGCTGAAATCACCCAGTACCTGATGGACATTGGCAATATGCAGCAAACGTCGGAACAAACCCCGCTCAGTTTGCCGAATGTCCGCCCCAACACCAGCTACGACCACGGTGAAGGTGCTTTAATAGCGGCCAATAAAGACCAGTTAGGGAGACCGCGTTATTTAGAATTTTCGCAATTATGCAAAAGCTATCCGACACCCGACGGCAACGGTACGGTGAAAGTGGTCGATGGCTTTGACCTAAAAATCAAAAAAGGCGAGTTCATTTCAGTGATTGGCCATTCCGGTTGCGGCAAATCCACGGTGTTGTCGATGACCGCAGGCTTAACCGACATTTCCGAAGGGGTCATTATCTTGGACAACAAGGAAATAGATGCCGCAGGGCCGGATCGGGGCGTGGTGTTCCAATCGCCTAGCCTGTTCCCGTGGTTGACCGCTTATGAAAACGTCATGTTAGGAGTGGATAAAGTCTACCCACACGCAAAAGCCGCCGAGCGCAGGGATATTGTCACTTATTACTTGTCACGGGTGGGTTTGGGCGATGCCATGAGCAAGAAAGCTGCCGACATGTCGAACGGGATGCGCCAACGGGTCGGCATCGCCCGCGCCTTTGCCTTGTCACCCAAGCTGCTGTTGCTGGACGAACCGTTTGGCATGTTAGATTCCTTGACCCGCTGGGAGCTGCAAGAAGTGCTGATGGAAGTCTGGGAACGCACCCATGTCACGGCGATTGTCGTCACCCATGATGTCGATGAAGCGATTTTATTGGCAGACCGCGTAGTGATGATGACCAACGGCCCGCACGCCAAAATCGGCAAGATTGAAACCATTGATTTGCCTAGGCCGCGTAGCCGCAAAGCCTTACTCACCCACCCCGATTATTACCGCTACCGCGAGAGCATCTTAGATTTTCTCACCCGTTGCGACCACACCCATTAATTGATTTTTAAAAATAGGAGGCTTTATGCCTAAACAAGTGTTCAGAGTCGGCGCATCAGTTTCGTTGTTAGCACTGTCGTTGAGTTCGTTTCCGGTGTCGGCTGACATGACCAAAGCCATCGAAGATGCGTTAAATTTTTACCATTACGGCAAGAACGGCGCGGTCAAAATTGACCTGAATTACCGTTATGAAAATGTCGATCAGGACAAAGGCGCGAAGTATCTCGATAAATTCCCGCAAACCGCCAATGCCAACACCGTCCGCGCCCGCTTAGGCCTGTTGTCGCCAATTTTTCATGGCTTGCAGGGCTATGTCGAATATGAAGGCAATTTGGCGATGCAGGAAGATTACAACAGCACCATCAATGGCCTAAAGCAATTTTCCACCGTCGCCGATCCAGATCGTAGCGAGCTTAACCAGTTTTGGCTCAGTTATAACGGCATTCCCGACACGCTAATCAAAGGCGGCAGGCAACGTATCAAGTTTGATGATGACCGTTTTATCGGCAACGTCGGTTGGCGGCAAATGGAAACCACGTTTGATTCGGTGCTGATTACCCACAACAACCAGCAATTGTTTGGTTTAGTGGTCAACGCAGGCTATATCGGTTCGGTGCAAACCTTTACCGGCACCACCGAAGCCATTGAAGCCCCGATTTTAAACGTCAGTTACAAATGGAACGATTACGGCTTATTAGTGGGCTATGGTTATTGGTTGGATTACACCGAACAGGAAAACTTTGAAAAATCCAGCGCCACCTACGGCTTGCGGTTTACCAATTACCAAAAGCCCGGCGACACCTTTAAGCTCAGTGACAACTACGGGCTGGTCTATACCGCCGAATGGGGGCATCAAGAGGATTACGGTCATGGCCCAACCGCGTATGAAGCCGACCGTATCAATTTGATGGGCGGTTTCACGGCCTATAACTTCACGTTCCAAGGCGCGATGGAGCAACTCGATGGCAACGGCCTGAACCGCCATTTTGACACGCCGCTAGGCACTAACCACGCTTTCCAAGGTTGGGCGGATTTGTTTTTGACCACGCCTGACAACGGTATCCGCGATGTGTCGGCCACGGTGGTCAGTATCTTGGATCGGGGCGACCTGATTTTGACAGGCACATTCCATGATTTCACCGATGACACCGGGCAACAGGCCTACGGTACAGAATGGGATTTCCAGGCCGTCAAGAAATTTGGCAAACATTATTCCCTGTTAGCCAAATATGCCTACTACAACGCTGACAACGCCAACAATCCTGCTGGCACATACACCACCACCGACACCCAAAAAATCTGGATACAGGGCAATATCAGTTTCTAAGTACACGGGCAAACATTGAGGGCTACGGCTGTCTGCCCTCACGATTGCCCCTTGTGGGTACAAGTGCCCCTTGTGGGTACAAGACGTGCAGCTGTTCTATTCCGAAAACCTTAGAGTTGTAAAAATTAATAATTGTCCACAAAAAACACGAAAAACACGAAAATTTAAGTGATAAATTACAATAACTTAAATTTGATCTAGCTTTGTATTTTCGTGTTTTTTCGTGATTTTCGTGGACAAAAAATTCTTTTACTGCTTCTACCCCTTCTGCACTCCGTTTTAACACCGCTTTTGAGGTTTACTTATGGCCACCCAAAAAACATTAGCTATCATCGGTAATGGCATGGTCGGACAACATTTTCTGGCACAACTCGCCGCCAGTCCGGCTTTAGGCGATTACCACGCCGTCACCTTTTGCGAAGAGCCACGGCCTGCGTATGACCGGGTGCATTTGTCCGAATTTTTCGCGGGCAAAACTGCCGAAGACTTGTCCTTAGTGCCGCCCGGATTTTTCGAAGAACACGGCATCACGCTGCATTTAAATGACAAAGCCGTAGCCATTGATCGTGAAACTAAAACCATCACGTCGGCTAAAGGCCAGCGTATCCACTACGATAAATTGGTATTGGCGACGGGTTCTTACCCGTTCGTACCGCCCGTGCCCGGCCATGACCGCCCGAATTGTCTGGTGTACCGCACCATTGAAGACTTGGAAGCGATGGTCAAAGCCGCGCAAACCGCTAAAGTCGGTGTCGTGGTGGGCGGTGGTTTGTTAGGTTTGGAAGCGGCGAAAGCTTTGACCGATTTAGGCTTGGAAACCCATGTGGTTGAATTTGCGCCGCGCTTAATGGCGGTGCAAATTGACGAAGGCGGCGGCGCGGTGTTACGGCGCAAAATTGAAGCCTTGGGCGTGACCGTGCACACCAACAAAAACACCACGCAAATTATTGCTGGCGACAGCTGCGTCAACAAAATGTGTTTTGCCGATGGCGAAGAATTAGAAACCGACGTTGTGCTGTTCTCGGCAGGTATCCGCCCGCGTGACGACATTGCCCGCGCCTGCGGTTTGGACATCGGTCAACGCGGCGGCGTCATCATCAACAACCACTGCCAAACGTCTGACCCGAATATTTACGCGATTGGCGAATGCGCCTTGTGGAACTGCATGATTTTCGGCCTGGTCGCGCCCGGTTATGCAATGGCACGTACCGTTATCGCCGAATTGACAGGCGGCGCAGCCCACTTTACCGGCGCGGACATGAGCACCAAACTGAAACTCATGGGCGTGGATGTCGCCAGCATCGGCGATGCCCATGCCCGCACCCAAGGCGCGTTGGTCTACCACTACCAAAACGGTGCGAGCGAAGTTTATAAACGCTTGGTGGTCAGCCCCGACAACAAACGCTTGCTCGGCGCAGTATTGGTCGGTGATGCCGTCGAATACGGCACGTTGTTGCAATATTGCCAAAACGGCATTGAATTGCCCGAAAATCCTGAATCGCTGATTTTGCCGCGCTTATCCGGCGAACCCGCAGGCTTAGGCCCCGATGCCCTGCCCGCTTCCGCGCAAATCTGCTCTTGCTACGATGTCAGCAAAGGCACGATTTGCGATGCGGTCGCCGCAGGTTGCACCACCGTCAACGCTTTGAAAGCCGAAACCAAAGCAGGAACCGGTTGCGGCGGCTGCGTACCGTTATTGAAATCGGTTTTAAATTGCGAACTCGCCAAACACGGTTATGAAGTCAATACCGATATTTGTGAGCATTTCGCTTACACCCGCCAAGATTTGTACAACCTGATCCGCATCGGCGAAATCAAAACCTTTGCCGAATTGCTAGCCAAACACGGCAAAGGCCACGGCTGTGAAATTTGTAAACCCGCCGTCGGTTCGATTTTAGCCTCGCATTGGAATGATTACATCCTCAAGCAAGATCATTTAGGCTTGCAAGACACCAACGACACCTTCCTCGCCAACATGCAAAAAGACGGCACGTATTCGGTCGTGCCGCGCATAGCGGGCGGTGAAATCACGCCGGATGGCTTGATCGCCATTGGTCAAGTGGGCAAAAAATACAATCTCTACACCAAAATCACGGGCGGTCAGCGCATTGATTTGTTCGGTGCCCGTTTAGAGCAATTGCCAGCGATTTGGCAAGAATTGGTTGATGCGGGCTTTGAAACCGGACACGCCTACGGCAAAGCCTTACGCACCGTGAAATCCTGCGTTGGTAGCACCTGGTGCCGCTTCGGTGTTGATGATTCAGTCGGCCTCGCCATCGAATTGGAGAACCGTTACAAAGGCTTACGCGCCCCGCACAAAATCAAATTTGGCGTATCCGGCTGCACCCGCGAATGCGCCGAAGCCCAAGGCAAAGATGTCGGCGTGATTGCCACAGAAAACGGCTGGAGCTTGTACGTTTGTGGCAATGGCGGCATGAAACCGCGTCATGCGGATTTGTTCGCAACTGGATTAGATAAAGAGACATTGATCAAATACATCGACCGCTTCCTGATTTTCTACGTCCGCACCGCCGACCGTCTACAACGCACTTCAGTATGGGTGGAAAACATGGAAGGCGGCTTGGATTATCTGAAATCCGTAGTGATTGATGACAAACTCGGCTTAAGCGAAGAATTGGAAGCGCAAATGGCGCGGGTTGTGGACACTTACCAATGCGAATGGAAGACCACCATCGAAAACGAAGACAAATTGAAACGCTTCCGCCAATTCGTCAACAGTGACTTGCCCGACGACAACATTGTTTTCGTCGAAGAACGCGGACAAATCCGTCCTGCCAATGAAGATGAACGCAAACATTTCAAAATCATGGAGGTAGCGTGATGGTTTGGTTTGATGTTTGTAGCGTTGACGACTTACAACCCGATTCCGGCATCTGCGCCTTGGTGCAAGAACAACAAATCGCGGTGTTTTATTTTGCCAGCAGCCAAAAGGTTTATGCCATCAGCAATTTTGATCCGTTTGGGCAAGCCAATGTGCTGTCACGCGGCTTGATTGGCGATATTAGCGGGCAACCAATCGTCGCCTCACCTTTATATAAGCAGCATTTCAATCTGCTAACAGGCCAATGTTTGGAAGATGCCGACGTGCGGATTCCCGCTTACGCCGCGCAGATTGTCAACGGGCGGGTGAAAATCAGTTGGTAAAGGAACGCGAATAGACGTAACCCGTAGGGCGGATTCGCGCTAGAGACTGTGAAAGTATTCACTTTTAGATCAGATTAAAGACATAACCACGAAGATCACGAAGCTTTCAATATGTTGAATTAAATAGATATTTTTCTTCGTGTTCTTCGTGCCTTCGTGGTGAAAAATGCTTTTAGCCTGATTTTCCATAATTCTTTCACAGTCTCGCTAGCAATCCGCCATAGTCTCAAGGGTATCGGTGGTTTGCTATCGCGAAACCACCCTACGGAACTGTCGATCTCTGTAGGTTGGGTTGCATGTTTTTCGCAACCCAACACGTTGCCGCCAATCACGTTGGGTTGCAAAAAGTGCAACCCAACCTACCTTAAACAAAGGTTTTTTTGTGAAACAAAAATTAGTCGTCATCGGCAATGGCATGGCAGGTATGCGTACCGTCGAGGAACTGCTCGCCGCCGCGCCAGAGCAATACCAAATCACCGTATTCGGTGCCGAGCCGCACGGCAATTACAACCGTATTTTGCTGTCGTCGGTATTGGCAGGCGAAAAAAGCATGGGCGACATCCTCATTAATGACCGCCAATGGTACGCCGATAATGGCATCCGCTTATTCGCAGGTAGCGACAAAGCCGTGACCTATTTGGATCGCGGCAAAAAACAAGTCCACGCCCAAGATGGCACCGTCGCCGATTACGACCGCCTGTTAATCGCCACCGGTTCCAACGCCGTCAAACCGGACTTACCCGGCATGGACTTAGACGGCGTAGTCAGTTTCCGCGATATTGTCGATGTCGAAACCATGCTCGCCTACAGCCAAAGCCACCGCCACGCGGTCGTGCTAGGCGGCGGCCTGCTCGGTTTGGAAGCCGCCAACGGCTTAGTACAACGCGGCATGGAAGTCACCGTCATCCACAACCACGCCGTGCTGATGAACCGCCAACTCGACCCCGCCGCCGCACAATTGCTGCAAGCGGCGCTGGCAGAACGCGGCATAAAATTCAAACTGGCGGCAAAAACGGAGGCGTTACTGGGCGACGACAACGGTCATATACAAGCCGTGAGCTTTACCGACGGCAGCGAACTGCCCTGTGATTTGTTCGTCACCGCCATCGGCGTGCGCCCCAATATCACTTTAGCGCAAGCGGCAGGCCTGTACTGCGAACGCGGCATCGTCGTCAACGACACCCTGCAAAGCTACGACCCCAGCATCTACGCAGTCGGCGAGTGCATCCAACATCGCGGCGACACCTTCGGCTTGGTCGCACCGTTGTTCGAGCAAGCCAAAGTCTGTGCCAATCATTTAAGCCAGCACGGCATGGCGCAGTATTTGACCTTACCCACCGCCACCAAACTGAAAGTGACAGGTATCAATTTGTTTTCAGTCGGCGATTTTTTAGGCGATGCCGATTGTGAAAGCATTTACTTCACCGATAGCGCTTTAGGCATTTATAAAAAGCTGGTGATAAAAGCGGGGAAATTGGTTGGTGCGGTGTTGTATGGCGATACTGTGGATGGCAGTTGGTATCAGGAATTGTTGGAACAAGGGTCGGATTTGGCGGGGATTCGGGAGGGGATGGTTTTTGGGCGGGGTTGTGTTTGAAATTACTTTATAAATAAGATCAATCTGTTGACTTTAATTGAAGTAGACATATCATTAAGATAAATTAATTGATCTTAATGGAAGAAAAATGTTAACCATCTCGCAAACAGAAATAAAAAATCGCCTGCATTTTGATAATCCTTGGTGGGAAACAGACTGTATAGAACAGCGTTATCAAGATTATCCAAGACGCTTTTACTTTGCATCCTTTTTTAAGTTGGTTCAAGAATCATCCATCAATCGCGCCGCCGTGCTCATGGGGCCAAGGCGGGTGGGTAAAACTGTGATGATCTACCACGCGGTAGACAGATTACTCAACGAAGGCGTTGAAGCTAAAAAAATCTTATATGTGTCACTGGAAACGCCTTTGTACACGGGGCTTTCTTTGGAAAAAATCGTCAATCTGTTTCAAAGTGAATTTAACCATAAGCGGCATGATGGCTTATTCATCATTTTTGATGAAATCCAGTATCTAGCGGGTTGGGAAGTACATTTAAAGTCATTGGTCGATTCCTATCCGACGTACAAATTCATTGCCACAGGATCGGCAGCGGCGGCATTAAAACTCAAAAGCCGTGAATCAGGGGCTGGGCGTTTTACTGACTTTTTATTGCCGCCACTGACATTTGCGGAATATTTGGCGTTTATTGGCAGAGTTGAGGATTTGATTGTCCCTGCTACTAAGGGGCTTAGGGATGCCAAAGACATCTATGATCTCAATAAAGAATTTATTAATTACCTAAATTTTGGTGGCTACCCAGAAGCGGTATTTTCAAACCTTATCAAAAATGACAGCGCCCGATACATCAAAAGTGACATCATAGATAAAGTGTTGCTTAGAGACTTACCTAGCCTTTATGGAATTAGTGACGTACAAGAGCTAAATAAATTGTTTACCACCATTGCCTACAACACAGGCAATGAAATCAGCTTGGACAGCTTATCGAAATCATCCGGTGTATCTAAAAATACCATCAAAAAATACATCGAATATTTGGAAGCAGCATTCTTGATAAAAATAGTCAACCGCGTTGATTTTTCATCAAAAACATTTAAGCGAGCCACCACATTTAAAGTATATTTGACTAATCCATCCATGCGGGCGGCTTTATTTGGCCCCGTTGATGATGAACATCAAGCGATGGGCGCATTGACAGAGACCGCCATTTTTAGCCAATGGTCACATAGCGACACTATTGATAACTTGCATTACGCCCGATGGAACACAGGGGAAGTGGATATTGTTTGGCTTGATTTCGCCACACAAAAACCAGCGTGGTGTGTGGAAGTGAAATGGTCAGACCAACCTTGTTCGGATTCAAGGCTATTAAAAGGCGTTATCAATTATGCAAAAAATAATGGCATAAAAGTTGTTCAAGTAACAACTAAAACTATTTCAAAAATAGGCAATTTTGATGATATGGAAATTGATTTTCTACCGAGTGCTGCTTACACCTACTCTTTAGGGGCTAATATTTTGAATAAAGACGCACTTGAACGGAGGGTGGCAAAGCTATCTGCCCAATAACGAAACCTTATCATCTGGATCTAAGCGCGGTAGGATGGGCTGACGATAGGAAGCCCATCATGGGCGACAGGAATTGATAGGCTTCGTACCTTTTATGCCCTTTAGGTACAGCCCATCCTAGGTTCTGTTGACGTTTTGATAAAAATTTAATGTTTTATTTTCATGATGTTAGAAAATCAACTTTGATTTTATCACGTCATTCCGGCATGGATTGCCGGAATCCAGTGGCCAAGGATGGCCTCCCTGCCATCTGGATGCCGCCATTCCCTGGCGGCATGACGATAACCTGTTGATTTTTTTCTTAATGAAACGTCAACAGAACCTACAACATTACTAAAAAGTCTTATATCAACTACTACTAACCATCGGAGCATCTCCATGTCTTTACTTGCCATCAAAGGAATTTACGAAAATGGCTGTATCACCTTGGAAGAAGAAGTGGCAACCGACCAAGCTGTTCCGGTCGTTGTCACCTTTTTGAGCGAAAAGCCCGCCAAAATCATTACCAAAACCAACTGGGAATCGTGGTTTGCATCTATGAGCCAATTTTCTGACGATTTTATGGCTGATGGACGCGAACAACCCCAAGCGCAGGAACGGGAGTGGAGCGAATTGGAATGACCGCTTATTTACTAGACACCAATATCTGCATCTATTTAATTAAAAAACGCCCGCCAGAAGTATTAGCACGTTTTCAGCAAGTCCAACTCCAACAATTGCATGTTCCCAGCATCACTGTATTTGAGCTGTACTACGGCATTGAAAAAAATAATTCCAGTCAACGTAATCTTGCGGCATTAGAAAATTTTCTCGCGCCTCTCACCGTTGTCGATTTCACATTCGATGCCGCGAAGCAAGCGGCAAAAATCCGTAATCAGTTAGAGAAACAAGGCTCACCTATTGGCGGTTATGATCTACAAATCGCCGCGATTGCCTTATCGTTAAATATGATCTTATTAACCAATAATACCCGTGAATTTGCACGGGTGTCCGGCTTGCAATTGGAAAATTGGGTTAATTGATTGTCTTCTTTTCTTCACAAATAATCCCTATGACCCAAACCATCCAAACCACTTGTCCTTATTGCGGTGTAGGCTGCGGCGTTGCTGCCACGGCTGATAGCGAAAACCGAAGTCTGCAAATTAAAGGCGACAAATCGCATCCTGCTAATTTCGGACGCTTATGCTCGAAAGGTTCGGCCTTGGGGGAAACGGTGGAACTGGAAGGCCGATTGTTGGAGCCACACATTCACGGACAAGCGGTCAGTTGGGATACCGCGTTAGATTTAGTCGCCAGCACGTTCAGCAAAACCATAGCCGAATACGGCGCAGATTCCGTGGCGATTTATGGTTCCGGGCAATTGTTGACCGAAGATTATTATGTCGCCAACAAACTGATGAAAGGCTTTATCGGCAGCGGCAACATGGACACGAACAGCCGCTTGTGCATGTCCTCGTCAGTGGCGGGGCATAAACGGGCGTTTGGCTCGGATACTGTACCGGGTTGTTATGAAGATTTTGAATTGGCTAAGCTTATCATTTTGATCGGCTCAAACGCCGCCTGGTGCCATCCAGTTATTTTCCAACGCCTACGCGCCGCCAAACTCGCCTATCCTGATCTAAAAATTGTCGTCATCGACCCGCGCCGCACCGCCAGTTGTGACATTGCCGATTTGCATTTGCCCGTCGCCAGTGGCAGTGACGCGCTGTTGTTCAACGGTTTGTTGCACTATTTGCATTGGCATAATGCCGTCAAGCTTGACTATGTCCAAGCCCACACCGAAGGCTATAGCAAAACCTTGCAAACCCTACGGGAACAGTTGCCCGCCGATTATCTAAGCCACATTGCCGACCTGTGCGCCGTACCCAAGCAAGCGCTGGAAACCTTTTACCAATGGTTTGCCGCCACCGAAAACACCATGAGCCTTTACAGTCAAGGTATTAACCAATCCAGTTCCGGTACGGATAAAGTCAACGCCATCATCAATTGCCATTTGGCGACCGGACGGATTGGTCGGCCCGGCATGGGGCCATTTTCCTTGACCGGACAGCCCAATGCGATGGGCGGGCGTGAGGTCGGCGGCTTGTCGCACCAATTGGCGGCGCATATGGATTTTTCCAACCCGGATGACATCCAGCGCGTGGCGCGGTTTTGGCAAACCCAAAACATTGCCCAAAAACCCGGTTATCCGGCAGTGGCTTTGTTTGACGCGATGGCGGAAGGAAAAATAAAAGCGGTTTGGATTATGGGCACGAATCCGGTGGTGAGTTTGCCGGATGCCGATAAGGTCAAACAGGCTTTGCAAAACTGCCCGTTTGTCGTGGTGTCGGATTGTATCGCCGACACCGACACTACGGCCTTGGCGCATGTGCGGTTGCCTGCCCAAGGCTGGAGCGAAAAAGACGGTACGGTGACCAATTCCGAGCGGCGGATTTCCAGACAACGGCCTTTATTGCCGCCCGCAGGCGAAGCCAAACCGGATTGGTGGATTATTTGCCAAGTGGCGCGGCGTATGGGCTTTGCGGAAGGCTTTGGCTTCGAAAACCCACACCAAATCTTCCAAGAACATGCGGCATTGTCTGGATTTGAAAATGCCGGACAACGTGATTTTGACATTTCCGGACTGGCCGATGTGTCGGCAGCAGAATACGGGCAACTGCAACCCATCCAATGGCCCGTGAACACGCAACACCCGCACGGGACGGCGCGGATGTTTGCCGATGGGCAATTTTTTACCGCCACGGCCAAGGCGCAATTTATCCCGGTCACGCCTCAACCGCCAGTCAATCCACCTGATGATGCGTACCCGTTGGTGTTAAACACAGGCCGCATCCGTGACCAATGGCACACCATGACCCGCACCGCGCTGGCCCCGAAATTGAACCAACACAAACCAGAGCCTTATGTGGAAATCCATCCCGATGATGCCGCCCGTTACCAGCTTGCAGCGAATGGCTTGGCAACCTTGACCAGCCGCTGGGGTAGCATGATCGCCAGGGTAGCCATTGATGCCGGGCAAAAACCGGGCAATGTTTTCGTGCCGATGCACTGGAGCGGGCAATATGCCAGCCAAGGACGTATGAACGCGTTAGTCAATCCCATTGTTGATCCTGTTTCCAAACAAGCGGAAAGCAAACACACGCCCGTCAGTCTCCAGCCTTACCAACCCGCTTGGCAGGGCTTTGTCTTATTGCGGCAACTGATGGCGATTGCCACGGCGGATTATTGGGTGAAAATCAACGGCCAGCACTATTACCACTACGAAATAGCCGGGGCGGATGCCGCCAGCGCGTGGCAAAGCTTGGCCAAACCCGCATTTGACAACCACGACGGAGAGTTGCAATGGTTACATTATGAAGATGCGGCAACAGGCCATTTTCGGGCGGCGGCCATTGACGGCCAGCACTTGCATTATGTCGTGTTCCTGGCGCCAGACCAGAGTTTGCCGCCCCGTCATTGGCTGGCCAGTTTGTTTGCCCAAACCGAAATCAGCCCCGCTGAGCGCAAAGCTTTATTGTCAGGCCGTGCGCCGCAAGGCGCTGCTGATACTGGGGACGTGGTGTGTGCCTGTTTCAATGTCGGTGCAGCAACGATAACAAACGCCATCCAAACACAAGGCCTAAAAACCACGACAGACGTGGGTCGATACCTAAAAGCCGGGACAAACTGCGGGTCTTGCTTACCGGAAATCAGGGCGATGTTGGCATAATATGTTGCTTAGTTTTGTCGCCGATATTTACAAGAGCCGAGCCCGGACTGATTGGCGGGGAAAACCAAAGTTCTCTTTGCGTTCGGCAATACCTACCTAGTCCGATGATTCCCGTTACGGGCGGATTCGTCTGTAGAATAAGCCAAATCTTTGACTTGCCAAGGAAGTTGCAAGCATAAAGCCATGCTGAATAATGTTTCACTGTTCATCGCCAGATTATCGCATTACCCCTTATGATTCACATAAAGCCATTTTTTTGGCTTCGCTTGGTAGGGGAATCCTCTTGTGGCGTCCGTGTTTTGGCATGGTTTACTAAGCCTATTTGTTAGCTTTCATCAAACTTTCCTTCGTTATGTACGATAACGTACAGATTAAGCCCGTGTCTGTCGCTACCATTTAGCTAAGCGACAAATCGTCAGTTGTGGCTAAACGCTTGGCATTCCCTCAACCGGAAACCGCCCGCCTACAATAATCGTGCTTTATATTCCCCAATAATGCTAGGAATCCCCATGAACAAGACAAATGACTATCAGTACAAGCTATTAAGCAAAAACTTGCTGATAATAGCTTGCATATCCGTCGGCTTGGCTTTGCCAGGATGCCAACAAGAAGGCCCTGCCGAAAAAGTTGGACAAAAAATTGATAAAGCCGCCGCAAAAGTTGAACAAAAAGTCGGACGGGCAGCCGAAAAAGTCGGCGATAAAATGGATGAGGCAAAACAATCGGCTAAGGATAAGGCCGAAATTGCCGAAGAATATATTGATGACGTCATGTTGACGCTAAAAGTAAAGGGCGCACTTGCTGGCGACCTTATACTGAAGGACTCGCATATTGAAGTGACTACCGCCAATGGTGTCGTCACCCTAAGTGGCACGGTGGATTCTGAGCAAAGCTTAGGCAGGGCGCTGGAATTGGCGGACGCCCAGCAGCATGTGAAGTCCGTGGTGAGCCAATTGGTTGTCAAAACTTTGCCAAGGAGCAATTGATCATGATCAATTTACGATTGTTAATGCTGGCGGGGGTAATATTGCTGCCAACGGCGTTTGTGCAGGCTGAAGAATCAGAAAATTTTTACCAGCCGCCAGCGGAAATTTCAGCCCCTAAAAAAGAACCAGTGATCTTATCGACAGGGTTATTGCCCGCCGGCCATTTGTTCAAACCCTTGATTGCTGACCCGCGCTGGGCGCATTTTTCTGTCGCATACCGGAACTACCAAAATGACAATTTTGATGGCCGCGATATTGCTTCCGTCAGTTTTGGTGAGACCATACCCTTTTACCGCAGCACTTTTGGTCAATCCAATGTGCAATGGGAAACCGGATTGCAGGCAGGTGTGTTTAGCGACTTTAATTTGAATTCCGAATCATCAGATTTGGTGAACACCGATTTTATCGCCTCCTTTTATTCGAGCCTGCGTTCAGGACGGTTTTCTGCATTTAGCCGCCTATATCATCAGAGTTCGCATTTGGGTGACGAGTTTTTATTGCGTCAAAAATCCAAATTCGAGCGGGTGAATCTTAGTTACGAAGGTTTGGATTTGAAATTATCTTATGAACTGCCGTTTGGCTTGCGTTTGTACGGTGGCGGCGGGGGCATGTTTGATCGGGAACCTTCATCGCTAAAACCGTGGATGGCACAGTATGGCCTTGAATTCCGCAGTCCTTGGCGTTTGGATTTTGCCGCATTGCGGCCTATCATTGCCGCAGATGTGAAGAATTTTCAGGAAAATGACTGGAATATGGATATCTCTGCCAGAGCCGGTTTTGAGTTTGAGAATCTCCAAGTATTAGGTCGTAAATTGCAGATTCTTGCCGAATACTATAATGGCTATTCACCAAGTGGGCAGTTTTACAACAATAAAATTGAATATATTGGTGTAGGGGCGCATTATCATTTTTAAGGAAAGGGCGGGGAGGGGGCATATTTTTGGAGATATAAAATCGGTTTGGCCACAATTTTTTTCCTGAATTAGCCAAAAAAAGGCTAGCCCCACCGCCATCACCATAAGCGGCCCTGCATGGCAAGGCCGCGATAGACATAACCGTAGCCCAGTTCACAGGAAGACACTATGCACCACCTGCAAATCAAACATTTAACCACTTACCAATATGCAGAAACGGTAACCTTGTTGCCTCACAAATTGTTGCTACGTCCTCGCGAAGGCCATGATATCCGTATCGAATCGGCGGAATTGACTATTTCCCCCGCCCACCAACTGCAATGGCAGCGTGATGTCTACGATAATGCCGTGGCACTGGCAACTTTTACCAAACCCTGCCGCGAACTGTCGATAAGTAGCCAAATTGTGCTCCAGCATTTTGATAGCGAACCGCTGGATTTTCTCGTGGCAGATCATGCCGTGTACTACCCTTTTCAGTACGATGTTGCCGAACGCGTGGATTTGATGCCTTATCTGTCATCACTTTATGAGCAAGACCGCCCCAAATTGAGTGCGTGGTTGCAACAATTCTGGTTTTCCGGTCAAATCGTCGAAACTTATATGTTATTGGATTGGATCAACAAAGCCATTGCCACCGGATTTACTTACCAACAACGCGAAGAATCGGGTGTACAGACACCAGCAACCACGCTAAGCAGGGGTATCGGTTCATGCCGGGATTTTGCGACTTTGTTTATTGATGCCTGCCATACCTTAGGACTGGCGGCCCGATTTGTCAGCGGTTATTTGTTCTCACCAACTTTGCTGCAAGGTCAAGGCGCAACCCATGCCTGGTCAGAAGTTTACCTGCCGGGTGCCGGTTGGAAAGGCTTCGACTCCACATCCGGCTTATTGGTCGGTAATGATCATATTCCCGTTGCCGTAAGCCGTCATCCCGAATCCGTCCCTCCCGTATCAGGGGCATTTATCGCCCTCCCTCCCCAGTCCCCAACGATGAATGTCGTCGTGGAAGTCAGCCGTAAAACTAACGCAGCCAAGGACAAACCGCAGGTTGCTTGATCAATATTTTGGTGTTTTGTTTGATACCGTACTGATAACAGTTTATTTAGAAGCTACAGTGACTTGGGTTTTGGTGTTTTCCTTATCCAAACCCGAAACATTGTTCTTGTTTTAAAGATTCGTTTCTCTGGCTGTAAAGCGTTTTTACTCATTGATATTCAAGGGAATTATCTAATCTTGGGTAAAAGTGACGTTTAAGCAGTTATGAAAATTATCTTAAGCACGTGCCCCTCTAAAATTCCCAAATGACTTAAATAGGCGATTATTTATGAATAACTTACTATCTACCGAGAAAGACACCGACAGCTTAGAAACATTAAAAAACCTGACCGTAACAGTTTATATTTGTCAGATTTTAACGTTTGCTTTGGCTGGATTTCCCTTATTGGTCGGGGTTGCGATTAATTTTTACAAACGCAACGCCGTACAAGGAACCTGGCTTGAATCGCACTTTAACTGGCAAATCAAAACCGTTTGGATGACCTTGGCTGGATTTGCATTGGCAGGTTTGTTTTTTACGATGGGTTTAGAAATAGGCTTGTTTATATTGCTTCCGACCCTGATATTGCTGGTGTATCGAATTGTAATTGGTTGGACAACGCTTGCCGCCAACCAGCCCATTAAAAATATTTCCTGATTTTTTTTTCGTTAATTCATTTTATCACCCCAATTCCCAAGCAATAAAAAAAGCCGGAAATGCACCTTTTGCTAACAATAAGGCAGTGTTTCCGGCTTTTTAACGTGTGCTGTTTTTTTGAATCCCTTTTTCGTGAGCCGCTGGACTTGTCTCTATTGCGTCAAACAATCAGATTTTCGATTTTCATTAGATGGGGCGCGCTACGGGTTATTAGAAAAAAAGAACCCGCTGGAAAAGCGGGTTTGAGTTCACTCTACGATGTTCGATCCACATGCGGTCAGAACCGCCAAGTGGCTTGTCCTTTACCAGAAAGAATCAATATTCAATCCAGATCAATTCAACTCGGCGGTTTTCAGATTTACCGGCTTCCGTAGAGTTATCGGCAATCGGATGGTCTTCACCGTAGCCAGTCGCGCGCAAATTATTGGTGACGCCTTTAGCCCGCAGATACTCAACCACAGAGGCGGCGCGGCGCTCAGACAATCTCATATTGTAAGCATTCGAGCCTTCACTGCTGGTATGGCCTTGGACTTCAATATCATTTTTTTGCGGAAAATTAGCCAAGCTTGCGGCAACGCCATCAAGCAACTCCCTGGCATTTAGAGTCAGTTCGGCAGAGTCATAATTGAAATGTTGGCCTTTGAGTATCAATTTAACTGGGCAACCTGAGCTATCGACTGTACTGCCTTCAGGAGTCCTTAGGCATCGGTCAATACAGTTGTTGACACCGTCATGATCATCATCGAGCGTGCTGCAATCTGGCTCGGCGATAACCGATCTTTCGACGATAGGTGTTTCTACTTGGGCAACATAGGTGGGTTTGGCACCGAAAGGAATCACAAAACCCACATTCACGGTCAAGTCATCAAAATCAGTGGTTCCTCTTTGGACTCGTGATTGGTTGTCGTTATAGCGATAACGTACGTCACTACGGAGCATAAAATTATCGGACACTTCATAAGTTAGGCCAAGACCCGCTTCGGCAATAATACCGGCGGCATTGTTGGTATTCAGGCGGGTATCCATGCCACCGACGGCTACGACAGCATAAGACGCCAGTTTTTGGCGGGAGAAGTAGTATTGCAGGTCTACTGTTCCTCCCGCCAATTCCCAAGTCCTTTCAGAACGTCTGGTGTTATCGCCATCTAATTCGTTATAAAAGCCCCGTACTTCAAGATTAAGATGCTTGTTAATCATCTTACCAATACCTAAACCAGCACCCCAGCCATCGTCGGCGCGGCGATCACTGTCGGTTTTGATAAAAGTACCAAAAGGGGAAATATACCAACGGTTATCTACAGGTTGGTCGGCAGCGTTTGCAAGCGGCAAAAAACCAACGCTGGTAAGTGACGCAATAGTGAGTAAGCTTTTTTTCAACATAATGATTTCCTTAGGAGTGGTAAAAAAATGACGGCTCATAAAATATTTCATGAAGTCGGCAGTTTAGGACGCAGGTTTACCGCGTTTGGTTTTTGCAATCGTTTTGGTTGATGTCCACTCTGCGGGGACGCTCCCGACACCCGAAAGTATTGGTATTTTAAAAATTGAGCTGAGCCAGCGTTGAAATCCATTTTTGATGACAGCGTTAACAATAATCTTGTGGCAAATCTTAGTATTAACTCAGTAGTAGGTCAGTGCGTTACCGAACATAAGCCTTGAATAAGTGAAATTTTGTTGGATTTGCCTGACGGATGTTGCGTGGCGTCCACTTGTAATTGATCGTTTCATCAGTGTTTGCAAATTGATAAGCAAATTCTCACCCCGTTTTACAAACGCTTAGGATTGAGCATGAAATAATTTAGACAATAACCCACCATATCCTTCAGGTTTTTAAAACCTGACAGGCCTTAATCCACGAACTTATTCCATGCGCATTCCTTAACATAACAATTAAGGCCTTATCGATTCGACACACTTACCACAAAAAAACCGAAAACGTGATCTTTTAAGTGTGAATATCTTATCTTGCCTAGGTCTTTTCTAAATGTGCGCTACCGTACAGTCTAAGGTGCGTTTTATGGCTATGGTATCAGTCAGGTTTTGCTAATAAAGCTTTCCCTTATTTAAGTTTCAGCTTTCATCTAGGGACATTCGTTTAAACCAACCCCGCTACCCAAAAAACGCCTTACCAGCGGGCGTGGAAATGGCTTGAACGGGAAATTGCCTATAAATCCGACACCGATAGGATTACAGCGATTGCTTGATGCACCTAGGCGAGAATAAATTCGGTTCACCCAAGCAACATTTAATAAACGAGGAAAAATTATGGAAACTTTAGACAACGCCCTTAACACCGCCCATGAAGCCGTCGATAAAATCGTCAACGCCGCTGGCCAAGCCGCCGAAGCAATAGGCGATAAAGGTGAGCAACTTAAAAAAGCCGAACATCGTTTAATGAACGACTGTCACGGTTATGTACGCGCCAATCCTATCGCGTCGATAGGCATTGCCGTGGCGGCTGGTTTTATGTTGAGCCGGTTATTGAGTGGCCGTTAAGCTTAGTAAGTACCGGCTGACGAACTTACAGCACTGTAAAGAATTAACGCAGTAAAGCCTTCACAACAACGAAAATCGATTCAGGAAAATATGAGATGAAAGCAAAAAAGACTTTGTCGATACTGTCCTTGGCAGTGATCGGCGCACTTTATGGCATCTCCAGCGCATCGGCGATACCTATTCTGGGTTCGGCACAAAATTTTGCGGTATTAGGCCATGAAACGGTAACCAACGGTCATAGCGCTCCCAATGAAACAACGAAAGTTTTTGGTGATTTGGGCGTAGCGCCTGGTACTTCGGTCACGGGATTTTATCCAGATGGAATCGTGAGCGGCGGTACGATACACATCAATGATGCGGTCGCCCAATTGGCGTTGGCAGATGCCACGACTGCTTACAATTTTTTAGCTGGTTCACCAACAAGTTTCAACTACACCGGTATTGTTTTAGGTTCGACGGGATACAACATACTGACACCAGGGACTTATCATTTTGATACCTCAGCACAATTGACGGGTATGCTCACGCTGGATTTTCAGAGTAATCCTGATGCGGAATTTATTTTCCAGATAGGAAGCACACTCACAACCGCCAGCGAGTCATCCATCAGCATCATTAATGGTAATTCATTAAGCAGCGTGTATTGGCAGGTAGGCAGTTCCGCAACCTTGGGTTCAGATACGGCTTTCGCAGGGAATATTCTGGCTCAAGCGAGCGTTGGACTCGACCCCCGTGCCGAGATTATATGCGGACGCGCTTTTGCTCTAACAGGGTCGGTAACATTAAACGATAACCTGATTACCAACAATTGTAATGCCGAAAATTTTGGTACCGGTACTGGCGATTTCGATAGCATAGGATTTAGCGGCGGAACCGTAAACCCTGTTCCAGTACCCGCGCCGCTAATTTTGATGGTTATCGGCGCGGCTGAATTATTACGTAGGCATAATCGGCATTATTTGTTGCTTAAGCACTAGGGCGGCAAGTTGATGGATTCAGACATATCAAAACCAATACAGGCGGCGTCCACTGAGGATAAAGCACCTGATGCCAGTTTCTTGGCGGACGCCGGGTCATTGTGGTCTGAATTACGGGGATTAGGTCATGACCATCTCCAACTTGCCGTGCTGGAAACACGGCGGGCGGGTGAAAGTTTAGTGGCTATGTTGGTGGCAGGCGTAATGCTTGCCGTGTTATTAATCGGTGTGTGGCTTGGGATCCTAGCTGCCATTGTATTGGCGTTAATCGGGCAGGGTGTGACAGCCAGTAGTGCAATATTACTGGCGATTGCTGTCAATTTGTTGCCCATACTTTTTTTGGTAGGCGTGTTAAGGCGAAAGAGCCGATTTTTACAATGGCCCGCACTCATACGAAGCCTGCATCCAAACCCCGCAAAACAGGGCAATCCGAACAAGGTATCCGCGTGATTATCCCTTCCAAACACCATAAACAACAACTGTCGCTATGCGGGCAAATCCGTGCGGCAGAACTGCGCGTATCCAACCGCCAAAGGCAAATTGGCATGGTTACCGCCACTCTCACTAAAAAAATCGGGCAACAACTAAGCACTCCGGCCAATTTGTTATTGGCGGGTGGTATCGGTTTTATCCTCGGTGAATTGACTAAACAACCCTCGACTAAGGACAAAAAGTGCAACAACTTGCCGAAAAATAAAGCCACGCCTTTTAAAATTGCCCTTAACCTGATTTCGTCTATCCGGACCGTGTATTCGGCTTTGCCATTGGTATTGATTATGACATCGGCTTATAAAAAGAACACGGCAAAGCCAACACCAGAACCAAGTACTGCCAGCGAAATTAAGACATTGTCGGATAATGAGAAGCTATAAAACCCGTGCCCGCCACCTCGCCATTCCAAAAAAAAATGGACGCACCGGACACCTGCCATGGCAATGGGATTGGCTCAAGAAGCATTAACTTGGCGGTTCTTATTCGTGGCACAATTCCGGTAACCCGTTGATAAAAATCAACCTGCATTGATTTGCAGGGACTACCCAATAACGCTAACCAGAATAGCCAACATTCTCGTGCCGTCTTCGCTCCGTGTACCATGACAGGCACGTCTTAAAATCACCCAATGGCGTAATGGCTGTTCTGCTCGGTTGTTGATCAGCGGTATATTTCCCTTGCCGAGCCGGGATAGAGCATAGTAGTATTAGACCCGATCAGGGTGGCGGGATGTCCGGTTTATCGGCTTATTTTTCAAACTAAGCCGGTTCCTTACGTTTCCCAGCTTGAGGTGATGAGCAACTATTTTATTAAGGCAGGCAAAAATGGCTATTTATAACGGCGACAACAATGACAATATCCATAATGGTACGAACGGGGTCGACACCATTCATGGCAATGGCGGCAATGACACCCTGGGCGGCTTAGGGGGAAATGACCGGATTTTTGGCGATGGCGGCAACGACATCCTCAACGGTGGCTTAGGCAATGATAATCTTGAAGGCGGTAGCGGTGAGGACACTTACATTATCGCCAAAATCGACGGCCAAGATGTAATCTACAACTATGATACTGACGGCAGTTTGGATGCGGTGACGTTTACCGATGTGGCTTCCACCGCCGTTACGGTTTCGCGCAGCAATAATGGCAACTACGATCTGATATTAACATACGGTACTAGCGGACAACTGACAGTGCAGGGTTATTTCGAAGATGCCAACCAGTATGTCAATGAATTCCGTTTTAGTGATGGCGTGGTGTGGGGCTGGCAACAGATTGGCCTTGACGATTATCCTGCCAATTTCGCGACACCCGGTGTAGCGGTGGTTGGTGGCTCAGTGACCGGAACGGTGGAAGTTGAAGGCGACAATGATTGGTTCAAAGTCAATTTGTTGGCTGGCCAAAATTACCAAATTGATTTGGAAGGCACGACAACCGGAAAAGGTACGCTTGATGACCCGTATATTCGGGGGATATACAATAGTGTCGGCATCCTGATGTCCGGCACGGTTGATGACGATGGTGGTCAAGGCCTTAACGCTCAAGTTTTCTTCACGCCATCGGTTTCTGGAAATTATTTTATTGCTGCGGGCGATTATCATGGTTATTGGGAAAATAATGTAGGCACTTACCGCCTGACCATACCCTTGGGTGGCAGCGAGGGCGATGACCAACTGGATGGCGATTCAGGAAACAACTCGCTGTCCGGCTTTGGCGGCAACGACACCTTAAATGGCAAGCTGGGCAATGACACCCTGAATGGCGGTTTAGGCAATGACACCTACCTGATCGCCAAAAATGACGGTGTGGACGTTATTGATGACGCAGGCGGCACGGACGTGCTCAAGTTCACCGACCTGGCCGACACCGGCGTCACCGAAACCAGCCGGGTCGGGGATTACGGGTACGATTTGCTGCTGAAATACGGCACCAGCCAAGTTACTGTCGGAGACTATTTTTATGATAGCGACACTCGCATCGAACAGTTCCAGTTCAGCAACGGCGTGACCTGGGGCTGGGCGGACATCAAGGCAAAGGTTCTCAAAGCCACGGCGGGCGATGATACCCTGTATGGCTACAATGACAGCGGTGACACCCTCAACGGCCTCGCGGGCAACGACACTTTGTATGGCTATGATGGCAACGACACCCTGGATGGCGGGGCAGGTGATGATGTGATGTTGGGTGGTGCTGGCAACGATTCCTATTGGGTGGACAGCCTCGGTGACACCGTCCATGAAGACTATTATGATGGCGGCATCGACAGCGTGTCCAGCTCGGTGGACTTCAAGCTGTTGGGCAACGCCGCCTATGTCGAAAAACTGACCTTGTTGGCTGGGGCGGTGAAGGCGGTCGGCAACGGCTTGGACAATATTTTGACAGGCAACGCCGCCGTCAACGCCCTGACCGGGTTGGACGGCAACGACACCCTCATCGGTGCGGATGGCAACGACAGCTTGCAGGGCGGGCTGGGCAGCGACACCATCAACGGTGGCAATGGCGTCGACTTCGCACACTATTGGACAGCCACTGCTGGCGTGACCGTCAACCTGGGGCTGGCAACGGCACAAAACACCGTAGGCGCGGGCATCGACACTTTAAGCAACATCGAAAATCTCAACGGCAGCGGCTTCAACGACACCTTGACGGGTAACGCCCAGAACAACAGCTTACTGGGCGGAGCTGGCAATGATGTGCTCAACGGCGGCGACGGTAACGACAGCTTGCAGGGCGGACTGGGCAGCGATACCCTCAACGGTGGCAATGGCGTGGATTGGGCGCAGTATTACCTAGCTACGGCGCGCGTGACTGTCAACCTAGGCTTGGCAACGGCACAAAACACCGTGGGCGCGGGCATCGACACTTTAATCAACATCGAAAACCTCAACGGCAGCGGCTTCAACGACACCTTGACGGGCAACGCCTTAACCAACGCCCTAGTAGGCGGGTCTGGCAATGACAAGTTGAACGGTGGCCTGGGCAATGACCTGCTGACCGGGGGAGCGGGGCAGGACAGCTTTGTGTTCAATACCGCCATCGGGGTGGCCAATAGGGACAGGATCACAGACTTTTCCGTGGCCGATGATACGATCAACTTGGAAAACGCCATTTTTACCGCCTTGACGGCCCCCGGCACTTTGTCCGCAGCCGCGTTTAAGGTGATTGGCGCAGGCAATGCGGTGGACGCTGATGACCGTATCTTTTACAACACCGCCACAGGCGGCGTGCTGTACGATGCCGATGGCAACGGCTCAAGCGCGGCGGTGCTGATCACTGTCATCGGCCAAGGTTTGGCGGTTACACAGGCGGATTTTGTGGTGATTTAGGCGGTAACGCAAAATGACGGCTGCACGCCCGTAAAAAGCGGACAGCCGTTCATCCAGGGAGCAGTGGGCCGGGTTAGATTTTTGAGCGTAGCGATAAAACGTAACCCAGCATCCCATGTGCGCTAACTTTATTTGCCGCAACATATAAAAAAAGCATGCTATACAGTAGATTAGAAAAATAGCGGTTTAAAAAACTGTCATAGATAGCATCATCCACATTTTGCCCTTCGTCCTCGTGTTTTAATCGTGGATTCAACTCCGAAGTGCAATCCTAGGTATCATGCGGCCTCTTGCCCTGCTTCAGCAAAAAACACGGCATGGGGTGTTTGGTTTCCATAGGGCATAAATAAATGAGCGTTTTGCGTGGACGGTGATTCAGCTTGTGCATGACCGCTTCAACGTCCTCGTCCGTAATGTTCCCGAAACTGCTGCCTTTGGTAAAGTACTGCCGGATCAAACCGTTGGTGTTTTCGTTCAGGCCGCGTTCCCATGAATGGTAGGGATGGGCAAAATGCACATCGGCATCGAGATGTTCCTTGATGGTTTCATGGTCGGCGATAGGTTGGATGACTCTGTGGCAACTGAACGTCACCACAGACATCATGTTCACGTGTTACATACCTTTTTTTACATCATTGGCTGCATCTTCAACATGTTCGCCACCACTAGAAACGTCTCTACCCATTCCTTCTATGGTGTTACATGCAGATAATAAAGCCAAAAAACCCAACATTGCTACCCAAGTTAAAATTTTTCTTGTCATGATTTCTCTCCAAAAGTTTTAAAAAACTCCGGCAAGTCGATATGGCCTGCCGGAAATCGCCAGTAAAACCAAAATTTTGCTGGCTATTACTATCAGTGGCTTCTGCCACCATTTTTTCGTGATCCTGAAATTCAGGAAAGTTTTAACGAATCCGTTTTTAACACTCAATAACCGCTTGCTGTTTTCCGGCTGATTTGTATCTGCTAAGCATCCAACCAAAAAAGCCAATACCCAATAAAATAATGCTATTCGGTTCTGGGATTTCAGCGCTGGCGGGTGAACCTAACGTACCACTTGTTGAAATGGCATCAAGGGTTTTTGAAAAACTCCAACGTAATTCTGAGAATGTTGGCCCGCAGTCGTTTAAGCCCGTGTTACAACCCCCGGCTTGGGTGTCTATGTGGAAAATACGTTACTGCCTAACGCGAGCAATACAACAGCCAAAGTTTTTTGAAGATCATGTTTATTCATAATGTTTTCCTCAGTAAATTAAATTGAAAAGCTGACGTAACAGACCAGCCTAAAATCAGGGAAAAGGAGATTTCCCAATTAAACAATACAAGCAAAAGCAACAACGGTCAGTGCGTCAGCGTACATAAGCCAAGCACCAAGAAGGCGTCCATGCTAAAAATTGCGGCTGCGGAGGGTATGCGCTCCAAAAACCGACAAATGACCATTCAAGTGTATTTGCCTAATTGTTCTTGCCCGCAAAAACCAATAGGCCACAGCCAGCAACCATTGCAGCGACACCCGCCCAAACTGGCACATTAACCGTTTGCGTATCTTTGACCGTCAGCTCAATCGGGCCTAACTTGGCCTCTTGGGTTTCCTTGGTATAACTGAATTGACCGTATATCAGCCCCAGTAAGCCAGCCGCGATTAACACGATTGCCACTATCTTTACGACGCCCATAGGCTTCTCCTTATCATTATGAATATTGCATTTGGTATCCCTTCAAGGAATACGCCACCAGAGCTGTCCGTCAGTAACTTGGTAATATAAATTTTTTGCAGTTATTTACAGGACACGACGTCCTTGGATTAACCGCATCAAAATCACTATGACCGCGATAACTAAAAGAATGTGAATGAACCCACCTAAGGTGTACGAAGAAACTAAACCCAGTACCCAAAGGATGATTAAAACGAGCGCAATACTTTCTAGCATTTGTATTCTCCGTATAAGCTGTCAACAGACAGCGATAAAAGCCAATGATTTAGATGGGGGGTTGCCAACAGGTAAACGGGAGCGCGTACTCTTAAGATGCCCGCGTTCTAAAAACCGAAAATGCCGGACAAACTGTAAATAAACGCGCGTAAGTTTTTTAAATTTGTAAATCCTCGCCAGTTTTTTTTAACTGGGATAGGGGGATTTAAAAGGTCAAAAGACTTATGGACGATTACTCAATGACTTGGCAATAATTTAAAAAGATACGGCGGGTTAGTTTTCTCCCGCCGTGTCTGGCACTACTTAAGCCTAGAGAGTGTTTGTTATTGCGCGGCTTTTAAATGGGTATCAGCTTCTTCAGCGGATTTCTTCGCTAAATCGGTGTTCCCCTGTTTGCCATGGTCAACCACTTGATCCAAACTTTTGATTGCAGCAGTTAGGTGTTCATTGGCTATTGCCGCATGAGCCTTTGCCGCCGTCGCATGTTCTGCAACAGCGTTGCCATCAGCGGCTTTAGTCGCCAATTCGGCATGTTTAAGTGCTTCCGTCATGTGGCTTTCAGCGGCATAGGTAAAAAATGAAGCGCAGGATAGAAAACTGCCTATCAATAAAGCACTGAGTTTCGTGTTGTTAGTTTTCATTATTTTCTTGAATAGTAGTCGGGAAAATGCTGTTAGCAGAGGCCATCCAGTTTGTACAAAGATGGCTAATGCATCAGTCAAAGACTGTTTTTCAGGTCTTCTTTAAGATTACCCAAGCCGGTTTTGACTTTGCCGACGTTTTTTTGAACATTGCCTTCCGCTTCCAAGGATTCATCGCCTAGTATCACACCAGCCGCTTCCTTGAGTTTACCTTTGGTTTCTTCAACCTTGCCTTGCACTTGTTGTTTGTTCATCAGTGTCTCCCGATAATTAAAATAGTGTCATGACAACATTGCCACAACCAAAGCGCGGAATGGTGTTTCCCAACGCTTGGCAAAACAATACAGCTACCGTCAACTTTGTTCAGTACGGCAACACACATAAGCAAGATATTTGTAGCTGATGGCTAGGTTTGGTCACGGCGCGGTAGGCGTAAAGCATGAACCTGTCCCAATTACGCCAACACCTTGAAAATACGAAACCGGATCACGTCTAAACGGTTTGGATTATGTGCGATAGCGAACCGACAGGGTTAGATGCTTCTTATATGCTCTGTCTTGGTCTGTGAATCATCAATCCTTACCAAATTAATTCCGGCAAATACCGGAAGCACCATTTATTTAGTTGGAGAAGCGTATGAAACAATCAAACACTATGGTTACCGCGTTAATCTTGGGCGTACTTTCAGGCGCCGCCTTTGCGACAGACGTACCAGAAAAGCAAAAGGAGCTGGTTGAACAACAACAGGAAGTTGAGGAAACCAAACAAGAACTCAGGCAAGAAACTTTGAAAGCAACCAATGAACTTGTCAGTGAAGCCAATAAATCCATGCAGCAAATCAGCCGTGCCAGCAAAATCATCGGCGCGAAAGTGACTAGCCCTAAAGGCGAAAGCTTGGGCAATATCAAAGAACTGGTGCTTGACCCTAACAGTGGTCAAATTGTTTACGCGGTAGTTAGTTTTGGGGGGTGGTTTGGATTAGGCAACAAATTGTTTGCTCTGCCTTGGAGCGCGTTAAATTGGGCGCGTGACAAAGAAAATTATGTGTTGGATGTACAGAAAGAAACTTTAAAAAAAGCCCCAGGGTTTGATAAGAACCATTGGCCAGACAGCTCCAATAAATGGGATCAATGGCGCGAGGAGATTGAACAGTTTTACCACGTTAAACCGTAATGGCTAAGCCGAAGCCGTCTGTACAAGTTATTTTTGCATGACGGCTAGGCCAAGCCTTTTTCCATGTTGGTTTCATTTCACAACACTAAAAATCCTATGAAAAATCTAAATATGTTCAATATGTCTAAGTATTCAAATCTGCTTTTAATCCTGTGCGCCATTACCTGGTCGCCAGTCAAAGCAGAATCTGCCGTGGCTACAGAAAAAAAACCTCAGCCCCAAACGATGGAAAACTGCCAGGCAATGCACCAGCAGAAACAACAAATGCTTGATGACAGGAAAGTTGAAAACACCGAACTCACCGGCCTACTTGCCAACATGAATAGTGCGCCAGATGACAAAAAAGTCGGCCTGATGGCGGCTGTTATCACGCGTATGGTCGAACAGCGCGTTGCTATGGATGCTAGGAAAGCCAAATTGGAAGAAATGTTGATGCAACACATGCAAATGGGGTCTCAAATTATGCCGAAAGAGCCTGTTTCAACTGAAAGTGGTACAAAATAAACAGGCCGTCAATCTTGTATAAGAAGCAAACTAGAAAGGCCATAAAACCTTTCTGGTTTAAATGCGATAATAATGTCCGGTTTACCTATTGGACTGATGAGTATGACCAAACGCTACGATAAGGCACTTGACCACCAAGCGCGAAGATTTTGGGTAATACTTCAGACAGCCGTTAACAAATTTGTTCAAATGGATGGCTCGCAATCAGCGGCGGCGTTCGCCCATTTCGCCTTCTTCTCATTGTTTCCTCTGATTATGCTCTTCGTAACCATTACCTCGGTTTTTATCAACCGCGAACGGGCAGGCGTGGCCGTTATTGCTTACGTCAAAGCCTACGTCCCGATTGGTGGTGACATGCAAAATTATATTTTCGACACCATTATTGGTGTGGTCAATGCGCGGGGGCAGGCGAGCGCAGTGGCTTTGCTGATGCTGGTGTGGTCAGCCATGAAATTTTTCACGACACTCATCTCAGCCACCAATCAGGCTTGGGGTATGGATACCATCAATTGGTGGCGTTTGCCGTTCAAAAGTTTGATATTGCTCGGAATTATGGTTTGCGCGGTGCTGATTTCTTTGGCGATACCGATGCTGGAAACCCTATTGAAGAACAGCTATTTGCCAGTGAACAGCTTGAGCGTTTGGTTTCATGCGTGGGTGAGTTTGATAATTCCTGCATTGATTGTGTTTGTCGGCTTAAATTTGTTTTACAAATTGGCCCCGAACCGTCTTACCCGTTTTAGTGAAGTTTGGCTTGCCGCGTTTAGCGTCACCCTTTTATTGCAAGCTGCGCAAAGCCTATTTTTGGTTTATCTCGAAAATTTTGCTGCGTTTAACGTGGTTTATGGGGCCTTTGGGGGCATTATGGCGTTGCTTTTATGGATTTACCTATCTGGATTTATTGTTATTTTTGGTGCTTGCTTGTGTGCAGCCCAAGCTGAAGCCGTTTGCTTGAACAAGCCAAGATTAATCGGTGAATAGTGATACTGAATAACTGATGTTACGCATTGTCCACGAAAAGCACGAAAAGCACGAAAAAATACTCACTAACGCCTTCGTAAGCAAAAATAAGCGGCAACTTGAATGATCCCCTTAGTTTTTTTTCGCATTGTAACGTAAGCCGAAGCGGGTTTTTGTTACCCGAAAAATAACGATTTCAGTACCTATAGCGATTTTGAAACCTTAAGGACGGGGGGGTTGAACCAACAGTAGCCGCCACGGCGTCCCGTCCCGCTCCCGATCAATTAAAGCCAAATAAATGCTCAGGACCCTTTCGTGCTTTTTCGTGTTTTTCGCTTCGCGCTCTACGGGTCGTGGACAAAATGAAGTCGTGTGTAACATCAGTGAATAACAGGGCTTGAACGGGTTTGTAACCGGTTCTGCAACATTTTTCGTATCATAGCTGGCTAAAACGTAACGGGTAGGATTTCAAACCTCATCCCGCATTCGGGTAAAATACTAATTTCAAGAAAGTATGTTTAGTCACAATTCACTAAAATATTAAGACTCCAAAACTCCTATAAAGCTAAAACACATTTATGACAGACAAAACGGCCTGTGCCCTAAAATTCAAGCAACAAGATTCGGTCATTGAAGCCGCGTTTTTTGGGGATTGGGTATTGTCCGCCGAAATCCCTGCATCCGAGCCTCTGGAAACGCAACTGAACATCAGCAAAAACACTAAACGCCTAGTGTTTTCCACCGCCAACTTAGGCCGTTGGGATAGCTTGCTGATGACCGAGCTGATTCGCGTCATTGATGAAGGCAAAAAACAAGGTTTAGATGTGGATACCAGCAGCTTGCCGGAAGGCGTCCAAGGCTTGTTAAGCTTGGTTTATGCCGTTCCCGAACCGACCGGGGCGCGGCGTAAAACCACTCCAACCCAATGGCTGTGGATGTTCGGCAATGCGGCCTTGCTTATTTACAAAGACATCCAAGCACTGATTATGTTTATTGGTGAACTTGCGTTGAGCTTATGGGCATTATTGCGGGGTAAAGCCCGAATGCGTCCTGTAGATTTTTGGCTGAACATTGAGGTATGCGGCCCTTCGGCTTTACCCATTATTACCTTGATCAGTATTTTGGTGGGTTTGATTTTGGCGTTTGTCGGCGCTGTGCAATTGGCGTTGTTTGGCGCGGAAATTTATATCGCTGACATGGTCGGTTTGGGTATGTCGCGGGATATGGGCGGTTTGATGGCGGCGGTCATCATGACGGGACGCACGGGCGCAAGTTTTGCCGCGCAGCTTGGCACGATGCAGGTCAATAGCGAGATTGACGCGCTTAAAACGATGGGCTTTGAGCCGATGGTATTTTTGGTGTTGCCCAGGCTCTTGGCCTTGATTTGCATGATGCCATTGCTGTGCCTGTATGCCGATGTGATGGGGATTTTTGGCGGCGCGTTGGTGACGGTCAATTTTTTCGACATTTCCCTGACGCAATATCTGAACCGCACTGCGTCCGCCATTCACATGAAAGATATTGGTATGGGCGTGGTCAAATGTGCGGTTTACGGCGTGTTGATCGCACTTGCGGGCTGCTTGCGCGGAATGCAATGCGGACGCAGTGCTTCGGCGGTAGGTGATGCCACCACATCTGCCGTTGTCACGGGGATTGTTTTTATTGTCATCGCCGATGCCGTTATGACCATGATCTGCAACCGGTTGGGCATTTGACGGTGGCCACGCCCTGCCTGACGATCAAAGGCATGACATTGGCGTATGGCGATAATGTCATTCAAAAAAACCTCAATTTCACCATCAACCAAGGCGATATTTTTATCATCATGGGCAGCAGCGGTTGCGGCAAAAGCACGTTGTTGATGCATCTAATTGGCTTGATGCGGCCTGCCAAAGGCGACGTGTTGTTTGGCGACACCAGTTTGTGGCAATCGGAACCGCCGGTGCGGCAACAGCTTTTGCAACGCACAGGCGTGTTATTCCAAAGCGGGGCGTTATTAAGCTCCATGACCTTGTTTGAAAATATAGCCTTGCCGCTAACCGAACACACACAATTAAGCAGCCAACGGGTACGCCAACTGGTGTCATACAAGTTGGCATTGGTCGGCTTGGCGGGGTTTGAAGAGTATTATCCCGCCGAACTCAGCGGGGGTATGCAAAAACGCGCGGGCTTGGCGCGGGCAATGGCACTAGACCCTGAAATATTATTTTTTGATGAACCCTCTGCGGGCTTGGATCCGGTAAGCGCCAAGCTGATGGATGATTTGATCCTCAGTTTACGCAACCATCTAGGCGCGACCATCGTCATGGTCACGCACGAACTGGCCAGCATTTTTGCGATAGGCAATAACTCGGTGTTTCTTGATACCGAAACTAAAACCATGATCGCCACAGGTTCACCTAAACAATTATTAGCCGAGTCAAAAAATCCAAAAATCATCCGTTTTTTGACCCGCGGTGAAACTGAAATCAACTCCCTAAAAGGCGTGACCAATGAGCAAACCCGTTAATCCCTACACCATCGGTTTATTTATGGTAGGAGCTTTGATTTTGATGATTGCGGCGGTCATGATTTTTGGCAGTGGCCAGATACTTAAGAAAAAAACCGAGTATGTCATTTATTTTGATTCTACCTTAAACGGTCTTAACGTCGGCGCACCCGTCACTTTGCAGGGCGTGCAAGTGGGTTCGGTTAAAGAAATCTCTTTGGAGCTGGTTCAAAATTCTTCCCGCATCATTAAACCCGTGGTGATTCAAATTGATTCGGAGATGTTGCAACACACCGACGGAAAACCCTTTCAAGCAGGGAATAATTTGCAAGAAAGCCAGGAAAACGCCAAACGCCTGATAGACGCAGGTTTAAAAGCCCAGTTACAAACCCAAAGTTTGCTGACAGGGCTTTTGTATGTGGAATTTAATTTTCACCGTAAAGAACCGCTGAAATTGACCGGACTGCACTACAAAAACTTACCGGAATTACCGGCAGTACCGACCACGGAAGATCAAATCAGAAACACCGCCGATGAGATACTGACGAAAATTCGTCAGTTACCGCTTGAAGACATGGTCAAAGACTTTGGCGTCACTTTAAAAGCGGTGCGTGATATTGCCACCTCAGATGAACTCAAGAAAAATCGCCTTGCCTTAACCCAAACGCTGGATGAAACCGAAAAGCTCATCACTACAATGAACCGTAAGCTTCCTCTGTTGCTAGGCAATATGAACACCACCGTGATGGACACCCGAACCATGGTGCAACAATTTACCCGTGATATTAAACCCGTGCTGGCCGCAACTGAAAAAACCTTGGATACTGCTTCTAGTGTTTTGCTGGAATCGAAGGGTTCTTTAAGTTCAATTGAAACCTTGGCCGCACCCGACGCACCTTTGTGGCAATCGCTGGAAGCCTTGCGGGAAGCGGCACAAGCCACCAAAGAATTGGCCGATTATCTCCAACGCCATCCCGATTCGATAGTGTATGGAAAGGAGTAACAAGATGAAATATCTTCCCGTGCTGGTAATCACCTCTTTGTTTTTAAGTGCTTGCATGCACCGCGAACCAAATCCCATCGCATTTTATCGGCTCACTGCGGATGAGGGCATCAACACGCCGCTTCCGGGCCGTATCCCTGACGGAATGATCGGCTTGGGGCCGATACACATTCCCGATTATCTCAATCGACCGCAAATGATGGTCGGCACCACCGAAAACCAATTTACGCTCAGCGAGCATCACCGATGGGCGGAACGGTTAGGGCAAAATATCTCGCTTGCCTTGTTTAAAGCCTTGCCTATCCAGCTTGGCAGCAACCGGATAGTCCGCCACCCTTGGCCTCAACAGCAGGTAATCGACTACCAAATTGGCATTGACATCTTGGAATTCCATGTCGGTGCCGATGGGCAAAGCCGCTTGACCGCCCAGTGGTTTATCAAACGCAAACACCAATCTACTATCCATAAACGCTCGGTATACCAAGCGCCGGCATCAACTACCGATTACGGCCTGATGGTCAAAGCCCAAAGCCTTTGTTTAAGCAAACTGGGGCGGGAAATTTCTCAAATTTTGCGGCAAAATCCGTAAATCTTAAGCAACCGGTATTAACTGTCTTGATGGCAACTGAATCACAAGCAAGGTAATGCGCCTACTTTTATACACGCTAAACTGCCAAATTTTCGGTTTTGGAACGCGGGCATCTTGCCCGCGTTCCCTCAAATTAAAACCGAAAATTTAACCAATCAAAGCATAGGCCCATTCCAGTTTAGGTCATTCAAAAAATCCCAAAAAATTTCACTTAAAACCATTTTCACCTACGTGCGACACCGCACCGACGCTAAGCCATTTTTTCAGTAGACTCCCTGCCAAATTACATCGAAATGCCTGAAGCATTTTTGAAAGTAAGCCAAATTAAAAAGCTGGGTAACCTTTCAAAACTATTTTGCAAGGTTACTTCATGGGTAAATATTTTAGCTTGGCTGACGGGTGTGCCTACCGATGTTCTCGTGATCATTTATCTACTTTTCGACTATTACCCCGATCATTAACTGGATTCTTCCAATTTTGAACAACGTGTGAGCCATTTTTTTAGGAGAAGTTTTATGAATACTACAGAGAATACTACAGACGAATTACCTCAAGAAAACTGCCCAATGGCAGAGTTGTTAAGCCAAAAAGTTGGGCAACTGAAAATTGCCGAACAACAGCTTATCGAAAATTGCCGGACTTATGTCCAAGACAACCCCGTCCTTACCTTAACTGTGGCAGTGGGGCTAGGTTTTGTTTTAAGCCGGGTATTGAGCCGTAACAAAAACCTTTGCCCAGTTGCCGATGCGAAGCCTTAAATCTGGCATGGAGTGTATTCAGTTACATAAAAACAATCACTTAAGGAGAATGCTATGTCTAAACAATCGGGGTTAATTATGTCTACTTTAGCTGGGGGTTTACTAATAACCGCGGGCATTGCCCATGCCGACCAAACCGACGGCATTTATCTAGCGGCTGGTTCGGCAATGGAAAACACCCAGCTTAATGTCCGCGATAAGGCCGGTACTAATATCATTCCTGATGAGCAAAATAACACCGCGCAGGACATTACTATCACAGCGGATATCCGCAAAGCCGTGGTTAATGACAAATCACTCTCAATAAATGCCCACAATGTAAAAATCATCACCCGCAACGGCGTGGTGACTTTGCGCGGCCCGGTCGAAAGCGAAACAGAAAATACCAAACTGCAAAAAATCGTCGAGAAAACCTATGGCGTAAAGCAGATCGACAACCAACTTGAAAACAAAGCGCCGTAACGGCCTAGGAGAACCTCATGACTAAAGCAGTTTTTTGTATCACCCAATCCATCGATCAAACTGAAATGATTGTTAACCATTTAAAACTGGCTGATTTTTCCAATAATGACATATCAGTTTTGTTACCAGACAAATCCACCTCCCAAGATTTTGCCCATGAAAAACATACCAAAGCCCCCGAAGGCGTTGCCATTGGCGGAACCGTCGGTTTAGGCACGGGGGCTGTACTGGGCTGGTTAGCGGGGATAGGCAGTTTAGCCATTCCAGGTGTAGGCCCGTTTATCGCCGCCGGCCCCATCATGGGAGCATTGGGCGGTGCGGCAGTGGGAGCTGCGACGGGCGGGTTGACTGGCGCATTAATCGGTATGGGTATTCCTGAATATGAAGCCAAGCGTTACGAAGGGAAAATTACTGGCGGCAGTGCCTTGATTTCAGTTCGTGCGACAACCAGCGAAGAGCGCGACACCGCCAAAAAAATATTTGAACAGGCTCGCGCCGAAGACATTTCCATCACAGAAGAAGCATCAGTCAGCGCGTAAACTGGCTTTTCTTGCACTTAACCAACCACAATGACAGAGAAACTTACCATGCAACATATTAAAACGATTAATAAATTATTAAAAAATGAAATCGCAGCCACAGAAACTTATCAACAAGTCTTAGATAAACTCAAAGAAGAAGCCGGGCTGGCTGAATCAATGGCGTTAATGCCGATTCTTGAAGAACATAAAATTGCAGTTGTCAGATTACAAGCGCAGTACTTACGTTTTAAAGGGGAATCGTCTGAAAACTCAGGAGCGTGGGGAACTTGGGCGAAAATGATCTTAGGCACAGCCAACTTATTAGGCAAAGAATCCGTCTTGAAAGCCCTTCTTGAAGGTGAAAAAAGCGGCGCTGATGATTATAAGGCCGCTCTTGAAGATTCTGAATTGCTTGCCGATATACGCGGCTTGATTGAGGAAAAACTCCTGCCCGCCCAGCAAGCACATATCGAGGCATTGGCAGGGCTATTGGAAACAGAAGCTGCTTAAATTAGTTTGATATTATTTAGAAAAGCGTGTGCCTTCAAGAGTACGCGCTTTTTATTTTCTGATTAGCAAGGATATTCAGCCACCTCCAAAATCGTCATTCCGGCAGGGATTGCCGGAGCCCTTAGACCGCGTTAGCGACTTGTAAAGCACGAAGTGAATCCAGAAGCCACGGATGGCAATTCAAAATTACATCCCTGTGAACTGGATATCGGCAATCGAGGTTTTGGGTTTTTGGAATGCGGGAATCCTGCCCTCTCAAGCAGGCAGGATGGCCACGCTCCCTCCCTCCCATTAAGGAATGCGCATGGAATAAGTTCGTCAGTTAAGACCTTTCAGGTTTTTAAAACCTGAAAGGTCTAGCGTGCCATTGCCTACATTATTTCATGCTTATACCTAAAAACCGAAAACAAGACAGTTTTGAGTATTTATGAGGCCATTGTCTTAGGGTTTCGGCCAGATGGACTTTTTCTGTTTTATGTGCGGCAACGCACCGATCAAGGGGGAGTTTTATTGGTAGTGTTCAGATTTATTTATAAATTTTGGGTTTAAATTTGGCAATTAAACAGGTTGCGGGCGGGATTTAACCTTTCCAGACTTTAATCATTACTATCCGAACATCCTTTAAAAGCTATTAAAAGCATTTAATTACGATGTAGAAACTTATGGCTATTAAGTGAACTACCTAAAAAATGATGTCCATCGTATCCGATAATGATCCGGTTTTGGAGCTTGTGCAATAACAGTCAAGCCAGCGTGTAGGGCGTGAAATATTGGTTTGTGGTATTTTAAACATTTTATATCAAAGCGTTATCCCCGTTATTCCGGCGCATAATATTGATTTTTATCGGCTTTACTCTCCAGAGAAATGAATGGTTGACAATCTGTCCGCACCGCATAGCCCCACACAAAACCATCTTATCGCCGTTTTGCCAGCCGATGTTTTTGAGCGCTTGTCCCCGCATATGGAGTTGGTTTCGCTGCTATTGGGCCAAGTCATTTGCGAATCCAGCGGTGAATTGCAACACGTTTTTTTTCCGACCACGGCCATCATTTCTCTGCATTACGTGATGGAAAACGGCGCATCGGCGGAAATTGCCGGTGTCGGCAATGAAGGCGTGGTGGGCGTTTCCCTGTTTATGGGCGGCAACAATACGCCCAACTTGGCAACGGTGTACACTAGCGGATTTGGTTATCGGCTCAAAGCACGGTTGTTGATGGAAGAATTTAACCGTACCGGGCCAATGATGCGTTTGTTATTGCGTTATACCCAAGCCCTGATGACGCAAATGTCGCAAACGGCAGTGTGTAACCGGCATCATACCGTGGAGCAGCAATTGTGCCGCTGGTTGTTAATGACACAGGATAGGTTGCCTTCGAGTGAACTCACCATGACCCAGGAATTGATCGCCAGTATGCTCGGCGTCCGTCGAGAAGGCATCACTGAAGCCGCCGGCAATTTGCAGCGTACAGGTCTCATCAGTTATCGCCGGGGACATATCAGCATATTAAATCGGTCAGGATTGGAATCCCGCACTTGTGAGTGTTACCACGTCGTTAAAAAAGAGTTTCGTCGGTTGCTGACCAACGAGGGTGCGTCCAAGCAGTTTCCTTAGGATATGGCAAAAAATAATTTTCTTGAAATTGCCATTATTGACCCTCGTTCCCTAGCTGGAAAGACGTTGGAAATATTGCAAAATGTTCTAAGAATTAATAATTGTCCACGAAAGACACGAAAATCATGAATCAATTAACTAATAACTTTCAGTAACTTATGTTTTAACTTATTTTACGCTTGTGGGTTTTTTCGTGGACATAAAATATTGCTTTCACAGTTTCTGGAGCTTGGTAACCAGCAATGTTTCTCAACATAACCACCACTAATGATAAAAACGGTAACGCAATGACTACAAACCAAGCATTTTTAAGCTCTTCAACGCAGTTACTGTGTAGGGACAATTTTTCTTGAAAACCACCCATAAGACTTTTGTTTTACTTGCGATTGCGGGTTTGCTGACAGTGTTGGTGACTACGCTATCGTTTTGGGCATTCAGGCAAATCGGGGCCACTTCAAAAGCGCGTCAACAAGCCAATGAGGTGCTCAGCCAAGCGGATGAATTGCTGTCGGAATTGAAAGATGCCGAAACTGGGCAGCGGGGATATTTGCTGACCGGAAACGAAACCTTTCTTGAGCCCTATTTAGCAGTGCGCGAACAGCTTGGCGAGCAATTGCAGGCTTTGCGGCGAATGGCTTGGATAGGTAATGCCAAACAACATCTGGATACGGTAGCGCCTCTAATGGATGCCAAACTGGCGGAATTGGCACGGGTTGTTGATTTACGCCGTCATCAAGGCATGGCGGTCGCGTTGGCTGCGATAAGTGATGGTGAAGGCAAGCAGTTGATGGATGCGATCCGCGTTGAAATGGGCGGCTTTATCAAACTCAATGAAGATAGCCTGGCACTACAAGAAGCTCGGTTTCAAAGCAATATGCGCCTAATGTTTATCATCATTGTCTTCAGCAGTCTGATGACAATGCTGTTCGCCGTTGCTTTTGCTTATGCGCGTTACCAACAATCCCGGCAGCGGCTCAAACACGTCACGGAACTGCAAACCCAGCATTTGCAAAAAGTGCAAAGTGACACCAACCAAACCTTGGGGCAACTCAACACCGTTTTACAAAACAACGAACAAAAGCTTGCTGTCACGCTAAGCTCTATTGGCGATGCAGTGATCGCCACCGATATTTTGGCGCGGGTCACCTTGATCAATCCGGTGGCGGAAAAATTAATTGGTTGGACACAAGCCAATGCCATGGGCCGGCCTGTGGACGAGGTGTTTCAAATCATCAACAAAACCACCCGCATGTCGGCAGCAATTCCAGTGATGGCGGCCTTGGAACATGGCACGGCGCAAGGCCTCGCCAACAACACCGTGTTGATCGCCCAAGACGGCACTGAATACGATATTGCCGACAGTTGCGCACCTATCCGCGACCATGACCGTCAAGTGATTGGTGCGGTATGGGTGTTCCGTGATGTCTCCGAAGAATATGCTGTGCAAAAAGCCTTAAACGACAGCAACGCGCTGATGCAGACCGTCCTCAACACGGTACTGGATGGCATCATCACTTTCCATGCGGGTGGGGGCAAGATTAAAACCGCCAATCCCGCCGCCGAGCGTATTTTTGGCTACACCGCCGCCGAATTGGTTGGACAGGACTTCAACGTCTTGATCCCCGAACTGAAAGAGGAAAGCCGCCACACCGACTTGCCGCACGAAGTTATAGGCCAACGCAAAGATGGCGGATTTTTTCCGTTGGAAATTGCTTTGAGTGCAATGCAATTGGATGGGCAGCCCTATTTCACCGGTGTTTTGCGGGATTTGACCGCGCGCAAACAGGCGGAAGAAGAGCGGGTTAAAGCCGGTGCGTTGCAGGCGGCGATTTTTAACAGCCCGAACTTTTCTTGCATTGCTACCGATGCCAAAGGGGTCATCCAGATTTTTAATGTTGGCGCGGAACGGATGCTTGGTTTCGCCGCCACTGAGGTCATGAACACAATCACCCCCGCCGAAATATCCGATCCGAAAGAGCTCATCGCCCGCGCTGAAGCGTTGAGTATGGAGCTGGAAACTTCCATAAAACCCGGTTTTGATGCCTTGGTGTTCAAAGCTTCACGCGGTATCGAAGACATTTACGAACTGACCTACATCCGCAAAGACGGTAGCCGCTTTCCGGCGGTTGTTTCCGTCACCGCCCTGCGTGATGCCCAAGGGTACATCATCGGATATTTGCTGATTGGCACTGATAACACTGCCCGCAAGCAGGTCGAAGAGGCGCAGAAAAAGCTTGATCAACAATTGCGCGACCAGCAGTTTTACACACGCTCGCTAATTGAAGCCAATATTGACGCGATCATGACCACCAATCCGGTAGGCATCATCACTGATGTCAACAAACAGATGGAAGCCTTGACCGATTGCACCCGCGACGAGCTGATTGGCGCACCGTTCAAAATTTATTTTACCGACCCTGAACGCGCCGAAGCCGCCATTCATTTGGTGCTGAAAGAAAAAAAAGTCACCAACTATGAATTGACCGCCCGCACCAGAAATGGCAAAGAAACCGTCGTTTCTTACAACGCCACGACATTTTATGACCGTGACCGTACCTTGCAAGGCGTGTTCGCGGCGGCGCGGGATGTGACCGAACGTAAGGCACTAGACCAAGCCTTGCAAGAAACTAACCTGGCTTTGGAAAAGGCTAAGATCGTCGCCGAAAAAGCCAATCTCGCCAAGTCCGATTTTCTGTCCAGCATGAGCCACGAATTGCGCTCGCCGCTCAATGCCATCTTAGGATTTGGGCAACTGATCGAGGCCAGCAAACCACCACCTACCGCCAGCCAAAAATCTAGCATCGACCAAATCTTGCAAGCGGGTTGGTATTTGTTGGAGTTGATTAACGAAATCCTTGATCTGGCCTTAATTGAATCGGGTAAGTTGTCGATGTCGCCCGAACCCGTGTCGCTGGCGGAAGTGTTGGAAGATTGTCAGTTGATGATCGAGCCGCAAGCGCAAAAAGGTGGCATCCGCGTGATTTTTCCGGTATTTGCCCAGCCTTGTGTTGTCAAAGCTGACCGCACCCGATTAAAACAGATTTTTATCAACCTACTGTCCAACGCCATCAAATATAACCGTGTCACGGGCGAGGTGGAAGTGACTTGCGACGAAGTTGGTGCAGGGCGCGTCCGTATCAGTTTTCGGGATACCGGACAAGGTTTGTCTGCTGACCAGCTTGTGCAATTGTTCCAGCCATTCAATCGCCTCGGTCAGGAGAATGGCGTCGAAGAAGGCACGGGTATCGGCTTGGTGGTGAGCAAACGTTTAGTGGAACTGATGGGCGGTGAAATTGGCGTGGTCAGCACCGTGGGAGTGGGCAGTGTGTTTTGGGTGGAATTCAATACGACATCCAGTCAACAAATCGCTGCCACCAACAGCCCAGCCACGGCAATTGCCCAAACCCAGTTGCCTGACGGGACACAAATCCACACCGTGCTGTGCGTTGAAGACAACCCCGCCAATCTCATGTTGATTGCCACTTTGCTCGCCAGCAGGCCGGACATCCGCCTGTTGTCCGCCCGCGATGGCAATCGGGGCGTGGAAATTGCGCGGCACTCACAACCGGATGTCATCCTGATGGACATCAATTTGCCGGGGATTAGCGGCATCATGGCTTTGGAGATATTGTCGCAAGACTCAAGCACATCGCATATTCCTGTGATCGCCCTCAGTGCCAATGCCATGCCCCGTGATATTGAAAAAGGCTTGGCGGCAGGGTTTTTCCGCTATTTGACCAAGCCTATCAAGGTTAATGAATTTATGAACACTTTAGATTTGGCGTTGAAATTGGCGAAGCCGCAAGTTCGGGTAATGCAGGGTGAGGAATTGCCCAATATTTAATGGGGCGGGGTAACGCTCGTTCCCAAGCTCCAGAGACTGTGAAAGTATTGCGAAATGCTCAAAAAATTATAATTGTCCACGAAAGACACGAAAATCACGAAAATCACGAAACAATTAATTTTTAACTTTCAATAACTTATAGTTGAGCTAATTTTACACTTTTGTGATTTTTCGTGATTTTCGCTTCGCGCTCTTCGGGTCGTGGACATAACTTTATGGCAGTGAAGCTCCAGCTTGGGAACGGGCGTAAATCAGAACACAACAGAATAAAAACCAACCAGGACAAAACCAAAACATGACCGACACCACACTGCCTTGGGCAGATGGCATTTACAGTATCAAACGCCACGGGATTTCGCTCACCAACTGTGACAGCGAACCCGTGCAAACGCCGGGTTGCATCCAGGCACATGGTGTGTTGCTGGTGGTGCGGCTGCTTGATTTGACAATACTCCAAGCCAGCGAAAACACTGCGCAATATTTCGGCATAAACCCTGAAAACTTATTAGGGCAAACCATAAGCAAAGTGGTGGGGGAGGCCAATGCGACGAATTTGCACCACATGTTGGAACACGAATTTGTCGAAAATGCCCCGCACTATGTTTTCACGCTTCCGGCTAATGCAGGTGTCGCAGCACTGGATGTTTGTGTCCATACCCATGAGGGCGTGGCGGTCTTGGAATTTGAAGCCACTGACCGGACGGAAAACCTCCCCGCCGTCGATTATTTTTTGCAGGTGAAAGCTGCAGTGCAGCGGCTGCAAAACAGCAACAGCCTAGGTGAGTTTTGCCAATGCGTCGCCACTGAAGTCCGTGGTGTCACTCAATTAGATCGGGTGATGGTATATCGTTTCCATGCTGACCAGCACGGTGAAGTGTACGCAGAGAGTAAACGCGCCGATCTATCACCGTGGCTGGGCTTGCATTACCCAGAGTCTGACATCCCCAAGCCCGCGCGGGAGATTTTCAAGAAACTGTGGATACGTCCCTTGCCGGATGCCAGCGGTGAATTGGTCGAATTGATCCCGCTTGCCAATCCCGACACGGGCCGCCCGCTGGACATGACCTATTGCGCTTTGCGTGGGGCCTCGATGATGTATACCGAATATCTGGCGAATATGGGCGTGGCGGCCTCGTTGACCATGCCGATCTTGGTTGATGGTGTGCTGTGGGGTTTGATTGCCTGCCATCATCTTACCGCCACCCGGTTTCCATATCAGTTACGCGCCGCTTGTGAGTTACTGGCGCAAGTCACTTCTTTGCAACTCAAGTCCGCCGAACAACGTGAACAACTCCTGTATCGCTTGAGACTGGAGGGCATCCATCAGCAACTGGTCGCCAAAGCGGCTCTGGAAGGCGATTTGCTGGCTTTATCTGACAGCAAACCGTCGCTGCTGGATGCGATGGATGCCGGTGGTGCGGCCTTGTATCACCTAGACCGTTGGTGGTGTGCAGGACAAACACCCACAGTGCCGCAGCTTGAGGCATTGGCGGAATGGCTGAACCTGCGCCCAGAATTCGATTTGGAATCGCGTCCGGTGTTTGTCAGCAACGCCCTGGCGGACGAGTATCCGGCAGGCGCGGAGATTGCGGCGGTCGCCAGCGGTGTGTTGGCGGTGCGGGTTTCGCGGCTGCGCCGTAGCCTGATTGTCTGGTTCCGGCCGGAAACCCTGCAAACGGTGAACTGGGCGGGTGACCCGAACGAAAAACCGCTAGTGCCGGGCCCGCACGGGGCGCGTTTGACCCCGCGCGTCTCGTTTGAGTTGTTCGTTGAATCGGTATGTGGGCGGGCTGTGCCGTGGTCTTTGCTGGAAATAGATTCCGCCTTGCGGCTACGGCTGTTGGTGATGGAACTGGTCATTGCGCGCTCAGAACGGCTGACGGAGTTGAACGTGGATTTGACTAACAGCAATGAAGAGTTGGATGCGTTTGCTTATGTTGCCTCGCACGATCTCAAAGAGCCGTTGCGCGGAATCCAACGCTATGCCCATCAACTACTCGATGGCGCACAAAATTTGGATTTAGAAAATCGCCAACGAGTCGAAAACTTGGTGCGTCTGACGGAACGCATGGACACTTTGCTGGATTCCTTGCTGCATTTTTCCCGCGTAGGCCGTACAAATTTGGATTTTGATGCCGTAGACCTCAACGAAATTCTTGAAGAAGCCTTGGAGATGGTCGGTGTGCGACGGCAAGAAAATACCTGCGACATCGTTTTGCCACGCCCGCTTCCCGTGATTGATTGTGATGCCGTGCGGGTGCGGGAAATTTTTAGCAACCTCCTCAGCAACGCCATCAAATATAACCGCCATGCCTGTCCCCGCGTCGAATTGGGTTATTTTGCTCCGGATGACGATGGTAGGCCGATCAACGCTCCCGACCAAGCTGACGGGCAGATTATTTTTTATGTGCGTGATGACGGTATTGGTATAGAACAACGGCATTTTGAACAAATTTTCCGTATGTTTAAGCGGCTTCATGCCCGTGAAGGCTTTGGCGGCGGGGTGGGTGCAGGCCTGACCGTGGTCAAAAAAGTTGTCCATCGTCACGGCGGCAGCATTTGGTTGGATTCGACCGTCAGTGTCGGCAGCACTTTTTATTTCACCTTGCCGTGCCGTGTTTGCGGGGGGGGGGGGGGGGCAAAACTATTT